>ERZ1034723.1391-NODE-1391-length-10490-cov-13.338285_pt1 | contig 10490 bp, 8 predicted proteins | sample MGYA00520637_ERZ1034723 | MGnify/ENA primary metagenome ERZ1034723 (study PRJEB33766, sample SAMN09781719) | gut metagenome | biome: gut microbiome | host: Homo sapiens | place: Madagascar | study: EMG produced TPA metagenomics assembly of the PRJNA485056 data... | reverse complement strand
AAGGAGGATTGACGGTTATGATCCGTACTCAGGAAGCGACCGGCAAGACGGTCGATGAAGCCCGCGCAAAAGCCTGCGCCCTGCTGGGCGTGCAGGCCGACGACCTGAATGTGAGCTATGAAGTGCTCGAAATGCCCCAGAAAACTGGTTTTCTGGGCCTGAAGACCACCCCCGCCAAGGTGCGTGTGAGCGTGGAAGAGCCCGATGCCCCGGCCGCTCCCGTGGTGGAGGAGAAGGTGGAGCCTGTTGTGGAGAAAACTCCCGCTGAGGAACCCAAGGCCGAGGAGCCTGCCGCTGCCCCTGTGGCAGAGGAGGCCGCTCCTGCTGAGGAGACTGCAGCCCCCGCCGCAGAGGGTGAGGAGCCGGAAGTTCCCATCAACATCGAAGAGAACGCCAAGGTCAAGGCCGCTGTGGACTACCTGAAGGAAGTCATTGCCCTGATGGGCGTGGAAAATGTCACCTTCAGCGCCGTGCAGAAGGGCGAGGCTACCATCATCCGTCTGGATGGCGAGAAGCTGGGTGCTCTGATCGGCCGCCGCGGCGAGACCATGGAGAGCCTGTCCTATCTGGCAAGCCTGGTGGCCAACCGTCTGGAAGGCGATTACATCAAGCTGGGCCTGGATGTGGCCGGCTACCGCGACAAGCGTGAGAATGACCTGACCGTGCTGGCACAGCGCATTGGCAACAAGGTGCGCAAGACCGGCCGCAGCTTTGCCATGGAGCCCATGAACCCCTACGAGCGCCGCATCATCCACTCTGCCATCGGCAAGATGGAGGGTGTGCGCAGCGAGAGCAAGGGGGAGGGCCGTGACCGCCGTGTGGTCATCTACTCCACTGCTCCCGATGCCCAGACCGACAACACCTACGGCGAGCGCCGCCCGCGGGGCAATGGCCGCCGCCCCGGCGGCAACCGCAATGGCGGCTTCCGCGGCGGACGCGGCAGCAGCCCCCGGAATGGCGGTCCCCGCAATGGCCGCCCCGCAGGCAGCCGCGGTCCCCGTCCTTCCAGCGTGCCCGAGCGCACCTATGCTCCCCGTGACGCGGAAACTGCCGCACCCGTGGCACCCAAGCGCACCGAGCGCGTGGATGATTTTGCCGATTTCAGCTTCGGCAAGATCGAGCTGTAAACTCCGCTGAGTTTTGCACAATGCTGCCCCCTTCCGGTGGAAAACTGGAAGGGGGCTTTTTGTCTCTTTCCTTTTTCGCCGCTTCGTGATACAATAATTCTGATTTGAGAGCGGAGGGAGAGCACCAACATGGAACATTCAACGATCGCGGCCATTGCAACCGCGCCCGGCGCAGGCGGCATTGCCGTGGTGCGTCTTTCCGGCCCGGAAAGCTATGCCGTGGCGGCAAAGGTGTTCCACCCGGCCAACCCGGCAAAGCGGGTAGAAGATGCCAAGGGCTACACCGCTCTGTTTGGGCATTTCATGGAAGGGGAGGAGGCCTTTGACGAGGGCGTGGCCCTCTTCTTCCGGGCACCTCACAGCTACACCGGCGAGGATGTGGTGGAGCTTTCCTGCCACGGCGGCAGTGCGGTGGCCCGGCGGCTGGTGGAAAGCTGCATCGCAGCCGGTGCCGCCCCCGCCGCCCCCGGCGAGTACACCCGCCGCGCCTTCCTGAACGGCAAGCTGGGGCTGACTCAGGCCGAGGCCGTTATGGACCTGATCTCTGCCGATGGCCGACAGGGTGCGGCGCTGGCCAATGCCTCCCTGAACGGCGCGCTGGCGAAGAAGATCGGGGCTGAAAAGAATGCCCTGACCGCCCTGCAGGCCCATCTGACTGCCTGGGTGGATTTCCCCGAGGAGGACGTTCCCGCGCTGGGGGATGCCCAGCTGGTATCCACCCTGACTGCCGTGAAGGAAGAGCTGGACACCCTCATCCGGAATTATGATGCCGGTGCTGTCCTGCGGGAGGGTGTGGACTGTGCCATCGTGGGGCGGCCCAATGCGGGCAAGTCCACCCTGCTCAATCTGCTGGCCGGGTTCGACCGGGCCATCGTCACCCCCGTGGCGGGCACCACCCGGGATGTGGTGGAGCAGGCCGTCCGGCTGGGGGACATCCGGCTGAACCTGTTCGACACGGCCGGTCTGCGGGAGACCGAGGATGCGATCGAGGCCGAAGGCATCCGCCGCAGCTGGAAAAAGCTGGACGAGGCGGGGCTGATCCTGGCGGTGTTCGATGGCTCCGAGCCCCTGACCCGGGAGGATCTTGCGCTGGCGCAGCGGTGCGCCGGTCGCCCGGCCATTGCACTGGTCAACAAAGAGGACAAGCCCACTCAGTTTGACGCAGAGATCATTGCAGGCGATTTTGCCATGGTGCTCCCGGTCTGCTGCCAGGAAGAGGGGAGCCGCAGGGTGATCGCCGCTGCCGTTGCCCGCCTGCTGGGCACCAACAACATCGACCCCCACGCTGCCAGCCTTTCGGGCCAGCGCCAGCTTGCCGCCGCCACCCGTGCGCGGGATGCAGTGGCCGGTGCGCTGGATGCGGTCAGCGGCGGGTTCGGGCTGGATGCCGTATCGGTCTGTGTGGACGATGCGCTGGATGCCCTCTGTGACCTCACCGGCGAAAATGCGTCGGAGAATGTCATCAACGAAGTGTTTGAGCGGTTCTGTGTGGGGAAGTAATGAGGAATGTTCTCTTTTGCGTGCCAAAAGAGAACCAGAAAAGCACCCGCTACTTTCGAAGCGCGGGAGGCACGAACTAGGGGCTGCTCGCCCCTAGTGACCCCAAAGAAGTGAGCTCCAAACAAAAATGCTGGAGATTCGCGCTCCCGCGCGAAGATCTCTTAACCGCATTTTTGCTTTCCACCGATTTGAAGTCGCTGCGCGACGGGCGGTGTAGGTACAGTTTCGATTGTTCCATTGAAAATAGAGGGAATCCGAAAAAGTTATGAACCATTTAGGAGATTATGATGTGATCGTAATAGGCGCGGGCCATGCTGGCATTGAAGCGGCCCACGCTGCCGCCACGCTGGGTGCCAAAACGGCGGTGTTTACCATGAGCCTGGATGCCATTGGCAACATGCCCTGCAACCCCAGCATCGGCGGAACTGCAAAAGGAACGCTGGTACGTGAATTAGATGCGCTGGGCGGTGTGATGGGCCTTGCGGCGGATGCCACCTACCTGCAGAGCCGGATGCTGAACAAGGGCAAAGGCCCTGCCGTTCATGCCCTGCGCGTTCAGACTGACCGCAAGCGCTACCACGAATATATGAAGCATGCCCTTGAACTCACGCCCGGCCTTGCCATCCATCAGGCCGAGGTGGTGGGCATTGAGGTGGAGAACGGCCATGTCAAGGGCGTTGTTACCCAGCTGAACGGGGAGTACAGCGCAAAGTGTGTGGTCATTGCCACGGGCACCAACCTGGGTGGCAAAATTTTTGTCGGTGATGCGTGGTATGCTTCCGGCCCTGACGGGATGCACGCCGCCAATGCCCTGACCGAAAGCCTGAAAGCCGCCGGTCTGCCTCTGCGGCGGTTCAAGACCGGTACCCCTGCCCGCGTCCACCGGAGAAGCATCGACTTCTCCAAGCTGGAATGCCAGCCCGGCGACCCGGACAGCGAGCTGCAGCCCTTCAGCTTTCTGACGGATGCACCCATGCACAACAAGGTCGAATGCTGGATCGCCTATACCAACCCCGAGACCCACAGGATCATTCTGGACAACATCCAGCGCAGCCCGCTCTATGGCGGCATGATCGAGGGGGTTGGCCCCCGGTACTGCCCCTCCATTGAGGACAAGGTGGTGCGCTTTGCGGGCAAGGACCGGCACCCCATCTTTGTGGAGCCCTGCGGCGAGAACACAGAGGAGATGTATCTGCAGGGTGCGTCCAGCAGCCTGCCGGAGGATGTGCAGAACGCCTTTTACCGGAGCATTCAGGGGTTTGAACACATTGAGATCATGCGCCCGGCCTACGCCATCGAGTATGACTGCGTAGATCCGACCAGTCTGGAAGCCACACTGGAGAGCAAGGTGGTGCGGGGCCTGTATGGCGCGGGCCAGTTCAACGGCACCTCTGGCTACGAGGAAGCTGCCGCGCAGGGTCTGCTGGCCGGTCTGAACGCTGCCCGCAATGCAAAAGGGGAGAGCCAGCTGATCCTGGAGCGTCAGACCAGCTATCTGGGCACGCTGGTGGATGACCTTGTCACCAAGGGGGTCATGGATCCCTACCGCATGATGACCAGCCGGAGTGAGTACCGTCTGACCCTGCGGCAGGACAACGCCGATCAGCGGCTGACCCCCATTGGACGGGAGTACGGTCTGGTGCAGGATGACCGCTGGGCAAAATACCAGCACACCCAGAGCATTCTGGAAGCGGAGCGCCGCCGCCTGCACGAGACCCACCTGCGCACCGCTGACCTGCGCGCTGCCATGGAAGCAGCCGGGCTGACCCCTGCCGCGGAGGGCGGCATTGCCGAAGAACTGCTCCGCCGCCCCGAGATCAGCTACCCGCTGTTGGCGGGGGTGATCGGCTGGGGCGAGGGCATCACCCCCATGCTGGCCGAGCGGCTGGAGACCGAGATCAAGTACGCAGGCTACATTGCCCGGCAGGATCGGATGATCCGTGACGTGGCCCGCCACGAAAAGACCCTGATCCCCGCAGATTTTGAGTATGCTGACCTGACCGGCCTGACGCTGGAGGCCCGTGAGAAGCTGACCCGCATCCGCCCGAAGAATCTGGGGCAGGCGGGCCGCATCCCCGGTGTGTCGCCCTCTGATGTGGCGCAGCTGAGTATTGCGCTGGCTGCTGCAAAACGATAAATGGGGTCTCCCTCTCCGTCAGTGCTTTGCACTGCCACCTCTCCCAAAGGGAGAGGCTCTGGCGGCTTGATCAGAACGTAGAATCAACCCTGCCAATGGCTCCCCCTTTGGGGGAGCTGGACGCGAAGCGGCCTGAGAGGGCGAGGATGGTAAGAAAGAAGGGTTACTTTATGGAATTGGTTCTATACAGGGGCCGCCCTGCCGATTGTACGGGCCGGCTTGAAAAAGAGATCCGCACCTATGATCTGCTGGACGCGCTGGGGCTGGAATACTGGCGCACTGACCATGCCTTTCTGCGGGCCGACACCATGGAGGACTGCATGGTCATTGATGACTGCCTGGGTGCCACGGTCTGCAAGAACCTGTTTCTTTGCAACCGGCAGAAAACGAACTTCTACCTGCTGATGATGCCGGGGAACAAGCCCTTCAAGACAAAGGAACTCTCCCATCAGCTGGGCATTTCCCGCCTGAGCTTTGCCTCCCCGGAGGATATGGAGCAGTATCTGGATTGTACACCGGGCTCCTCGTCTGTTATGGGGCTGGCGAACGACAGGGAAAACAAAGTTCAGCTTCTCATGGATGAGGATGTGGTCAAAGGGGAGTTTCTGGGATGTCACCCCTGCATCAACACCTCCTCGCTCAAGCTGTACACGAAGGATATTCTGGAAACATTTCTGCCGGCGGTGAACCACGAGCCGGTGTATGTGCATCTGACAGGAGAATAATATGATCGAGAAACAACGCCTTGCAGAAAAATGTTCCATGTGGAACATTGCGCTGACCGGGGAACAGCTGGACCAGCTGGATGCCTTTGCGCAGATCCTGGTGGACTACAACCAGAAGGTCAATCTGACCGCCATTACCGACCCGGAGGGCATTGAGGACAAGCACTTCCTCGACAGCCTGCTGTTTGCCAGCCAGCCCGAGGTGGCAGGGAAGATGGTGGACGTGGGTGCCGGTGCCGGATTCCCGGGCATCGTGACAAAGATCTACAAGCCCGAGCTGGAGCTGACCCTGATGGAGCCCACCGGCAAGCGGGTGGAGTTCTTGAAGTATGCCTGCGCTCAGCTGGGCCTGACCGGGGTGGAGTTTGCCAAGGAGCGCGCCGAGGAAGCCGCCCGCAAAGCATGGCGGGAGCAGTTTGATCTGGCCTCTGCCCGTGCGGTGGCGGCTCTGCCCATGCTGGCCGAGTACTGCCTGCCGCTGGTCAAGGTGGGCGGCAGCTTCCTTGCCATGAAGGGCGCTTCTGGCGAGGAGGAGCTGGCTGCGGCCCGCGGTGCCATCCGGAAGCTGGGTGGAGAGTATAAGGAGACCCGCACCCTGCATCTGCCGGGCGGCGATACCCGCACCCTCATCCTCTGCAAAAAGATTTCGCAAACTCCGACAGCCTACCCCAGAAACGGTGGAAAGATCGCAAAGTCTCCGCTGAAATAACGAAAAACTGCAAGATAAATGCCAAGCCCTGCCGAACGATTCTTCTGGCAGGGCTTTTTGATTTCTGGTACACTGGAACTGCAATGAGCAAGCTTTCCACCGTTTCCCGGGAAACAGTGGAAAACTGCGTCACATTTCAGCGAAAGGGGAAAGAATCATGTTTGAATGGAAGAAATCTGCCGGAAAGATCTACACCCTGCCTGTGGAAAGCATTCATCCCTCACCGTTTCAGGCCCGGACTGTTTTTGATGAAAAGGAGCTGGCGGGGCTGGCCCAGAGCATCCGGGAAAACGGCCTGCTGCAGCCCATCTCGGTGCGGAGGGTCGAGGGGGGCTACGAGCTGGTGGCAGGGGAGCGGCGGCTCCGCGCCTGCAAGCTGGCCAAGATGGAGACCATCCCGGCCATCCTCTGCGACTGCGGCGACCAGCGGACTGCGGCGCTGGGTCTGCTGGAAAACATTCAGAGGGAAGACCTGAACCCCTTTGAGCAGGCACAAGGGCTGCGGGATGTGATCGCCCTTTGGGACTGCACCCAGGCCGAGGCGGCCAAGCGGCTGGGCATGGCACAGCCCACCCTTGCCAACAAGCTGCGGCTGCTGCAGCTGACCACCGACCAAAGGCAGTTCGTGCTGGACAATGGCCTGACCGAGCGCCACGCCCGGGCGGTCCTGCGCCTGCCCGAGAACCGGCGGAGCGAAGCCCTTATCACCATTGCCAAGCGGCGGATGAATGCCCGGCAGACCGACCTGTACATTGAGCAGGTGCTCAATGCCGCCGCCCCGGGCAGACACCGCATCTCCATGGTCAAGGATGTGCGCATCTTTGTCAACACCATCGACCATGCCATCCGGCTGATGACGGACAACGGTGTGCCTGCTACGGCCCACAGGGAAGAGCGGGACGGCTATATCGAATACACGGTGCGCATCCCAACCGCAGCCGCGCAAAGATAAAACGCATTGCAATTTTCACAAAAAATGCAATTCCACAGGGTTTTTACGCAAAATAATCGGGAAACCGGTTCAAAAAGCCGCGCTGATGTGCTATACTAGTCTTTAAAGGGGCTTTGCTGGTGGGAAAACAGCGGGGCCCGGCCTCGAATGTTCCACGTGGAACAAATAATTTTCCCGGGAGGAAACAAAGAGCGTGGCTAAAATCGTTGCAATTGCAAACCAAAAAGGCGGCGTGGGCAAGACCACCACAGCCGTGAACCTTTCGTCCTGCGTTGCGGCTCTGGGCAAAAAGACGCTCATCGTCGATCTGGACCCGCAGGGCAATACCACCACCGGTTACGGCATTCCCAAGCGGAGTGTCGATGTGGGTACTTATGAGCTGCTGATCGGTGAGGCGGAGGCAAAGGATGCCATCCGCAAGACCGAGTTCCGCACCGATGTCATCGGTTCCAACACCCGGCTTGCGGGTGCGGGTCTGGAAATGATCGATCTGCCGGGCCGCGAAAGCCGCCTGCGCAAGGCGCTGGCCTCGGTGCAGAAGGACTACGACTTCATCTTTGTGGACTGCCCGCCCAGCCTGGATCTGCTCACCCTGAACGGTCTGTGCGCCTGCGACAGCGTGCTTATCCCCATCCAGTGTGAGTATTACGCGCTGGAGGGCCTGTCGGAGCTCATCAGTACCCTCAAGACCATCCGCAAGAAATACAACCCCTATCTGGACATCGAGGGCGTGGTGTTCACCATGTTCTCCGGGCGGTTCAACCTGACGCTGCAGGTGGTGGATCAGGTCAAAAAGTATTTTGGCACCAAGGTCTACAAGACCACCATCCCGCGCACCATCCGCATCTCGGAAGCGCCCAGCTACGGCCAGCCCATCAATTTCTATGAGCCCAAGGGCAAGGGCAGCGAGGCTTATATGGATCTCGCCATTGAGTTCGTAAAGAACAACCGCCCGCATGAGCCGGCACGCCGCCGCACAAAAGGGAACAGTGCCCCCGCCGAGCAGAAAAGCGCACTGGAACAAGTGAAGCAGGGGGAAGCGTAACCTATGGCAAAAAAAAGAGGAGGACTGGGCCGGGGCCTGGAAAGTCTGTTTGAGGACACAGCCCCCAGCTTTGAGTCCGATAACCGGATCGAGACGCTGCCCCTGCGGGAGATCGAGCCGGATCCGGCCCAGCCCCGCAAGACCTTTGATGAGGAAACGCTGGCAGAGCTGGCGGCCAGCATCTCAGAGCACGGTTTGCTGCAGCCCATCGCGGTGCGGCCCCATGGGGTAGACCGCTATCTCATCGTGGCCGGTGAGCGCCGTTGGCGTGCCTGCCGGATGGCGGGCCTGACCGAGGCACCCGTCGTCGTGAAGGATGTCACGGATGAGCAGGCCATGGAGCTGGCGCTGGTGGAAAACCTTCAGCGCGAGGATCTGGACCCGGTGGAAGAAGCACTGGGCATCCGGGAGCTGATGACCCGCTGTGACCTGACCCAGGAGCAGGCCGCCCGCAAACTGGGCAAGAGCCGCAGTGCGCTGGCCAACAGCCTGCGTCTGCTCAACCTGCCCGAAACGGTGCTGGAGCTGCTGAAGGGCGGTTTCCTCACCACGGGCCACGCAAAGGTGGTGCTGGGCCTGCCCACCCCGGAGCTGCAGGAGCAGGCGGCACAGATCATTGCCGACCATGAGCTGAACGTCCGGCAGGCAGAGGCCCTGTGCAAAAAGCTGGCCAAGCCCCCCAAAGAGCCTGTGGAGCCCGCCCCGCGCGGCACCCTGCCTGTGGAGGTGGAGGAGAGCCTGAAGCAGGCACTGGGCAGTGAGGTCAATGTGGCCTACCACGACGGCAAGGGCAAGCTGACCGTCCACTTCTACTCGGATGAGCAGCTGAAGGCTTTTGCAAACTTATTAGGGCAATATCAGGTTGAGGATTAAACCTCTCCGTCATTGTTGTTGCCCAGTAGGAGAGGCCTTGGCAGCCGATGGAAGCTTTTCGTATATGCCCGACTGAGAGGTTGTACGAAGGCAAGCCTGCCCGAGAAGAAAAACATAGCGATCTAAGGCGCACGCCGCCTTTGAACGGCATGGGAAAGGGCTTATCCGCCCCATGCGAACCGAAATAGAGTAAGGAGAGTAAATCATGCTTGATATCAAATTTGTCCGTGACAACCCGGATGCTGTCAAGGAAAACATCAAGAAGAAGTTCCAGGATGCCAAGCTCCCTCTGGTGGATGAAGTCATCGAGAAGGACGCAAAGTACCGCGAGTGCCTGAAGGAAGTTGAGAGACTGAAGGCTGCCCGCAACAAGCTGAGCAAGGCCAACGGCCCCCTGTTCGGTCAGCTGAAGAAGTGCACCGACGAGGCCCAGAAGGCCCAGCTGCAGGCACAGATCGATGCCAACAACGCCGCCGTCAAGGCCGACGCGGACAAGATGGCAGAGCTGGAAGCCGAGGAAGCCAAGCTGGCTGACCGCATTCAGGAGATCATGTACACCATCCCCCAGATGATCGACCCCAGTGTGCCCATCGGCCCCGATGACACCTACAACGTGGAGGCTCAGCGCTTTGGCGAGCCTGTGGTGCCCGATTTCCCCATCCCGTACCACACCGAGATCATGGAGAGCTTTGACGGCATTGATATGGATGCTGCTGGCCGCGTTGCTGGCAATGGCTTCTACTACCTGCTGGGCAACATTGCCCGCCTGCATGAGGCTGTGCTGGCTTATGCCCGCGACTTTATGATCGACAAGGGCTTCACCTATGTCATTCCTCCCTTTATGATGCACGGCAACGTGGTGCAGGGCGTGATGTCCTTCCCCGAAATGGATGCCATGATGTACAAGATCGAGGGCGAGGATCTGTACCTGATCGGTACCAGTGAGCACACCATGATCGGCCGCTTCATCGACCAGACCCTGGACGAGGCCACTCTGCCCCTGACCCTGACCTCCTACAGCCCCTGCTTCCGCAAGGAGAAGGGCGCACACGGCATCGAGGAGCGCGGCATCTACCGCATCCACCAGTTCGAGAAGCAGGAGATGATCGTGGTCTGCCGCCCCGAGGAGAGCGCCGACTGGTACGAGAAGCTGTGGAAGATGTCCGTGGAGCTGTTCCGCAGCATGGAGATCCCCGTGCGCCAGCTGAACTGCTGCTCCGGCGATCTGGCTGACCTGAAGGTCAAGAGCTGCGATATCGAGGCCTGGAGCCCCCGCCAGCAGAAGTACTTCGAGGTCTGCTCCTGCTCCAACCTGGGCGATGCACAGGCACGCCGCCTGCACATCCGCGTCAAGGGCAAGGACGGCAAGACCTATCTGGCCCACACCCTGAACAACACCTGCGTGGCTCCTCCGCGTATGCT
>ERZ1034723.1382-NODE-1382-length-10540-cov-4.098903_pt1 | contig 10540 bp, 6 predicted proteins | sample MGYA00520637_ERZ1034723 | MGnify/ENA primary metagenome ERZ1034723 (study PRJEB33766, sample SAMN09781719) | gut metagenome | biome: gut microbiome | host: Homo sapiens | place: Madagascar | study: EMG produced TPA metagenomics assembly of the PRJNA485056 data... | reverse complement strand
CAATAATTCTTTATAACTTTGTATGTTTTTAAAGACGATAATCTTCTGATGAAGTAAAACAACTATTAAGTTACTATATAATTTATTTTTAAAGCTATGGCAGAAAAAAGAGAAAAATTGTTCGACATGTTTTCTCCTGTGTCTCCTGAAGAATGGAGAGCAAAGGCCGAAGTTGACCTGAAAGGTGCTGACTTCGATAAGAAAATGATTTGGCGAACTAATGAAGGTTTCAATGTTCAGCCACTTTACCGTGGAGTGGACATCAAGGACTTCAAAACAATTGATTCACTCCCAAGTGAGTATCCTTATGTTCGTGGTACACGTACTAACAACGATTGGCAAACCCGCCAAAACATCGATGCTACCGACGTGAAAGAAGCAAATGCTAAGGCACTCGACGTTCTCAACAAGGGTATTACCTCTTTAGGTTTCAAAATGGGTGAAAATCTCGATCTCGACACTCTTCTTGAAGGTGTTTACACCGAATACGCCCAAGTAAACTTCATCGTTTGCCCTAAGCACGTTGTAGAATTTGCTAAGGCTCTCGTAGCATACCTCGAAAAGAAGGGTACTGCCGACAAGTTTGTTGGTTCTATCGACTTCAACCCTTACAAGGCTGCATTCAAGAAAGGCAAGAAGCTCTCTGACGACATGACTCAGGTAGCTGCTGAACTTCTCAAGGTTGTGGCTCCAGTTAAGGGACTTCGTGTTCTCTCTGTAGATAGCGAAATGCTTTGCAACGCTGGTGCATACATTTACCAAGAACTCGGTTACGCACTCTCTTGGGGTAACGAATGGATGGCACAGTTGACCGAAGCTGGTTTCACCGCCGACGAAGTGGCAAACCGCATCAAGTTCAACATGGGCGTTTCAACAGTATATTTCATGGAATTGGCAAAATTCCGTGCAGCACGTATGCTTTGGGCTCAAATCGTGAAGCAATACAACCCTGCTTGCGACTGCGCTTGCAAGATGGTAGTGAACGCAACCACTTCACGTTACAGCCAAACTTTGTTTGACTCATACGTAAACATGCTCCGTTCACAAACTCAGGCTATGTCGGCAGCTCTCGCATCTGTTGACGAAATCACCGTCACTCCATTCGACGCTCCTTACAAGAAGTCTGACGAATTTAGCGAACGTATCGCACGCAACCAGCAACTCCTCCTCAAGGAAGAAAGTCACCTCGACAAGGTGGTTGACCCTGCTGGTGGTTCATACTATGTCGAAGAACTCACCATGTCGCTTGCACAAGTGGCTTGGAAGTTGTTCCTCGAAACCGAAGACAAGGGTGGCTTTAAGGCTGCTGTTGAAAGCTATGATGTGACAAACGCTATCAACGAATCTGCTAACGCACGTTTCGACAAGGTGGCTAAACGTCGTGAACAGCTTCTCGGTACCAACCAATTCCCTAACTTCACCGAAGTATCTGATGGCAAGAAGGCTCTCACTTGCTGCTGCGGTTGCTGCTGCGCTCCTGAAGAAGGTGCTCCTGTACTTAACAGCAAGCGTTTGGCAAGCCAATTCGAAGACCTCCGTCAATCTACCGAAGATGCAGCCAACACTCCAGTTGTATTCATGCTCACTATCGGTAACTTGGCAATGCGTCTGGCTCGCGCTCAATTCAGCGACAACTTCTTCGGCTGCGCTGGTTACAAGTTGATCGACAACAACGGCTTCAAGACCGTAGAAGAAGGCGTGGAAGCTGCTATGGCTGCCAAGGCTGATGTTGTAGTTCTCTGCTCAAGCGACGCTGAGTATCCTGAATTAATCCCTGGCGCTCTTAAGGCTCTCGATGGCCGCGCAGAATTCGTTCTCGCTGGTCCTGAAACCGACGAATTTAAGGCTATGGGTGTAACCAACTTTATTAACGTTCGCACCAATGTTCTTTCAACATTGAAGGCTTTCAATGCTAAACTTTTAAAATAATCACAACAATGAGACCAAATTTTAAAAATATAGATATCGCAAATGAGGCTTTCAATGTAGAACACAAGCCTCTCAAACTGGCTGAGCCTTGGAAAAACGCCGAGTTGCTCGATATTAAGCCAGTATATACTCGCCAAGACCTTGAAGGTCTGGAACACCTTGATTTCGTTGCTGGTATTCCTCCATTCCTTGGTGGCCCTTACAGCTTGATGTACCCATTCCGCCCTTGGACTGTACGTCAGTACGCTGGTTTCTCTACCGCAGCTGAATCTAACGCATTCTACCGCCGAAACTTGGCTTCTGGTCAGAAAGGTCTGTCAGTAGCATTCGACCTTCCAACCCACCGCGGTTACAACGCCGACAACCAACGCGTGGTTGGTGACGTGGGTAAGGCTGGTGTGTCTATCTGCTCTGTTGAAGACATGAAGGTGCTTTTCGATGGTATTCCATTGAACAAGATGTCAGTGTCTATGACCATGAACGGTGCTGTGCTTCCAATTCTCGCATTCTACATCGTAGCAGGTTTGGAACAAGGCGCTAAACTTGAAGAAATGGCTGGTACTATCCAAAACGATATTTTGAAGGAATTCATGGTGCGTAACACCTATATCTATCCTCCAAAATTCTCTATGGACATCATCGCAAGCATTTTCGAGTACACCTCACAAAATATGCCTAAGTTCAACAGTATCTCTATCTCTGGTTACCACATCCAAGAAGCTGGTGCAACCGCTGATATTGAGCTCGCTTACACTCTTGCCGACGGTATGGACTACATCCGCACAGGTGTGAACGCTGGTCTTTCTGTTGACGCTTTCGCTCCACGTTTGTCATTCTTCTGGGGTATCTCAATGAACTTCTTCACTGAAGTAGCTAAGATGCGTGCTGGTCGTCTGCTTTGGGCTAAGATTGTAAAGAGCTTCGGTGCTCAAAACCCAAAATCAATGTCGCTCCGTACACACAGCCAGACTTCAGGTTGGTCACTTACTGCACAAGACCCATTCAACAACGTAGGTCGTACTTGTATTGAAGCTATGGCTGCTGCTCAAGGCCACACTCAATCACTCCACACCAACGCACTTGATGAGGCTATCGCACTTCCAACCGACTTCTCTGCTCGTATTGCTCGTAACACCCAGATCTTTATCCAACAAGAAACATTCATCACCAAGGCTATCGACCCATGGGCTGGTTCTTACTATGTAGAAAAGCTCACCGATGAACTCGTGCACAAGGCATGGGCACACATCGAAGAAATCGAAAAGCTCGGTGGTATGGCTAAGGCTATTGAAACCGGTGTGCCAAAAATGCGTATTGAGGAAGCTGCTGCTCGTACTCAAGCTCGTATCGACTCTGGTCGTCAAACCATTATCGGCGTTAACAAATACGTACTTGAAAAAGAAGCTCCAATCGATATTCTTGAAATTGACAACACTGAAGTTCGCAACGAACAAGTTGCTGGTCTTCAAAAGCTCTACAAAGAGCGTGACAACGACAAGGTTAAGGCCGACCTCGACGCTCTTACTAACTGCGTAAAGACTGGTGAAGGCAACCTCCTTGCTCTCGCTGTACAAGCTGCTAAGGACCGTGCTTCACTCGGTGAAATTTCTGATGCTTGCGAAAAAATCGTAGGCCGTTATAAAGCAAAAGTTAATGTGATTTCAGGCGTGTACTCTACAGAAGCAAACAACAACTCTGACCTCGAAAAGGCTCGCGAACTTACCACTAAGTTTGCACAGAAATATGGTCGTCAACCACGTATTATGATTGCTAAAATGGGTCAAGACGGTCACGACCGTGGTGCAAAGGTTTGTGCTACTGGTTATGCCGACTGTGGTTACGATGTGGATATGGGACCTTTGTTCCAAACTCCAGAAGAATCAGCTAAGCAAGCAGTTGAAAACGACGTTAACATCCTCGGCGTTTCTTCACTTGCTGCTGGTCACAAGACTTTGATTCCTGCAGTAATTGCAGAATTGAAGAAACTTGGTCGTGAAGACATCATGGTAACCGCTGGTGGTGTAATTCCTGTGCAGGACTACGACTTCCTCTACAAGGCTGGTGTGGCCGCTATCTACGGTCCTGGTACTTCAGTGATGAAGTCGGCTATCAACATGATGGAAATCCTTCTTAACGAAGATTAATAATCACGTCATATCATTCTTTAAAAAGTCCGCACAACGCTGTGCGGACTTTTTTCATTCCTATTTACTAATTAATCCTTGAAAAATTAGTAACTTTGTAATAGTATAGTGACAATTTGAAAAACATGATTGATCGCCAAACTGTTGAGAAAATTCTTGATGCCGCAGATATTGTTGATGTGGTAAGTGATTACGTTGCCCTCAAAAAAAGAGGTGCCAACTGGGTAGGTTTATGCCCATTTCACAACGACCGTAAGCCATCATTTTATGTTACCCGCACAAAAGGGTTCTGCAAATGCTTTAGCTGTGGAGAAGGAGGCAGCCCAGTGAACTTTATCATGAAGATAGAGAACATGAGCTATCCCGAAGCGCTGCGATACCTTGCCAATAAATACCACATCGAAATTGAGGAAAAAGAAATCACTGATGAAGAACGCCAACAGCAATCCGAGCAAGAAAGCATGTTCGTCATCAATGAGTTTGCCATGGGTTTCTTTGAAAAGCAACTCCACGAAACACATGAAGGTGTGGACGTTGGACTTAGCTACTTCCGAGAAAGAGGTTTCAGCGACGAATCAATCCACAATTTCCATTTAGGATATAGCCCCGACAAGTCCACCGCTTTGCATGATGCGGCGGTGAAAGCCGGTTATAATGAGGAACTGCTCATAAAAGTGGGACTTTGCGGCAAAGACGAAAGAGGACGCTGGTACGACAAATTTCGTGGCAGGGTGATTTTCCCCATCTTCACCAAGTCGGGAAAAGTGGTGGCATTTGGCGGCAGAACGCTACATAATCACCACGCTAAATACATCAACTCCCCAGAATCAGCCATCTACCACAAGCGCAAAACCATCTATGGCTTGGCGCAAGCAAAACGAGAAATCGCCAAACTTGACAAATGCTTTATTGTGGAAGGTTATGCCGATGTGATTTCAATGCACCAGGCTGGATTCAAGAATGTGATTGCAACCTCTGGCACGGCACTCACTAAAGAGCACATTTACACCATTCGTAATCTCACGAACAATGTGACTGAACTCTTCGACGGTGATGAGGCCGGCATCAAGGCAGCAATTAAGGGCGTGGACATGCTACTCAAGCAAGACCTGAATATCAAAGTTTTGGTACTCCCCTCACCCGAAGACCCCGACAGTTTCGCACAAAACCATAGCGCATCAGAAATCACTGAATACATCAATCAAAACGAACAAGACTTCATTGATTTCAAAACCGATGTGCTTCTGAAAGACTGTGAACGCGACCCAATAGCAAGAGCCAAGGCAATAGAATCGGTATTACGCTCTGTAGCAAATATTCCAAACCAAATCACTCGCAACGTTTACGCCCAAGTGTGTGTGAACAAATTCCACATGTCAGAAAGTGTAATCGTCACCCAAATCGAAAGATACAGGGCGCAAATCAAAGAGGAAGATTGGAAAAACGAAGAAAGAGAACGTAAACAACGAGAACTTGATGCAAAAAGAAAGGCTGAAGCTGCTACAACTGCTGTGGAAGTTTCTGGGCAAGGTGATCCACTTCCACCGCCTCCCTTCGATGTAAATATGCCTCCAGCAAGTTATCCACAAGAGGGTTCTGCTACGCAACCACCTGTGCCTCAACCTGCGCCATCATTTCAGCAACAACCTTCCGCGCACGAAAGTGCATTGCAGAAATGCGAATATGAGGTGATACAATATATGGTAAAATATGGCTGCTCATTCATTTTTGAATATGAGCAACTCACGGTTATTGAATGGCTCACAAAAGAGATCACCGACGACAATCACCACTTCACTGTTCCAGTATATCAAAAGCTATTCAAACTCTGCCAAGAACTGTTCAGCGATTTCACCGTGGCTTTCAGCAATTATATGCAATCGGTGGAGGAAAGGAAGCAACCCTTATACATGCAAGAGATGGAGAAAATCCGCTCATCATTTGTTGGGAACGTGGAAGATATAGAGAGAATGGAAGAAGAAGCTAAGCAAGCCATCGACGTCAAATTTGAAAATGAGATTTCGGAATATCGTCAGAATTTCATTTTCAAGCATTTGAGTTCACACCCCGACGATGATGTTCGCGAGATTGTGAATGAGATTTGCCTTCCTAAGCACAGCCTCAGCAAAATCCACGCAGAGATGTTCTCTCAGCACATGGATTCGCAAAGGCTGTTGGCATTGGTTTCTGCATCGCTCTTCAACTGGAAGCTAACCATCATTGAAATAAAGATTTCACAATTGGAAACAGAGCTGAAATCAGCAACAATCGATCGACAATTTGAGATTCTCAAAAAGATACAAGAATTAACAACATACAGAAAAGAGCTGGCAAAATTGACAGGCGAGCGCGTTGTCAATCCTAAAAATTTGAATTAATAGAAAACTATCAATATTTTTCTTATCTTTGCATAATATTGACTTACAAACTATAATTACTGATAAAATGAAAAGGTTACGTTATGTACTCACTTTTATGTGCATTCTTTTGTGCGCATCGCTATCAGCAAAAGTAAAATTGAATCTTCCAACAAAGGTGCTGGGAGGTGAATCTTATTATTTATATAAAGTAAAAGGTAAAGAAACTCTTAACGGCATTTCGCACAAACTCGGAATCCCTGTTGAAGACATTATTCTTTACAACCCTTCTGTGGCGCAAGGCGTAACTAAAAAGCAGTTGCTGTTTTTCCCTGTTGCTGATTTCACCGACAACAAGAAAGGCTCTGTCACAATCGCTAAACAGAAAGTGGTGCATCAAGTGAAAAAAGGACAAAGCCTTTACGGCATTGCCCGAATTTATAACGTGACGGTTGACGACATCGTGGCTGCCAACCCAAACTGCTATAACAACCTCAAAGAAGGCGACAACATCATCATCCCTGTAAACCAACAAGGAAGCGCCACAACAGCAACTACCACAGCAGGAACTCGTACCACAGGCAATGCAGTTTTCCACACTATCCAAAAGGGAGAATCAATGTATAGCGTGGCTAAGCAGTACAACACCACTATTGAAAACCTGCTTGCCATCAACCCCGGTATTTATCCAAACAACTTTATCGAGGGTGATGTAATCAAGATTATCCCTAACACACCCACCAACATCACTATCCAAAAAGATGTGAAGCAGATGATGAGTTATGTGGCTGCCAAGAACGACACCTACGAATCAATCGCTAAGGCGAACAACGTAAGCGTTGAAGAACTGAAAGCCGCTAACCCAGACATGAAGAAAGTGAAAAAAGGCAAGACTGTGTATATTCCTAAAGAATGTATCACTACCAGAACTGTGAATAGCACCGATGCAACAGAGAAGCAACTGGAGCGCACCTATGCCAACCAGCTTGGTGACATTTTCCAGAAGGCATACAAGGCTAAAGTTGACGGAGTAATCAATATCGCCATCATTCTGCCATTCCAACTTCAAAAGCAAAACCCACCACGCCAAGCCTTCCTTTACACCGATTTCTACAACGGATTCTTATTGGCAGTGGACTCAATCGGCAAAAACGCAAACAAGAAAGTAAATATCAACGTTTACGACACTCAGAACAATTTGAATGTCACCGACAGCATTCTTGCATTAGACGTAATGAAAAAAATGGACGTGATTATCGCTCCATCCGAACCCAAACAACTTGAAAGATGCAACGAATTTGGCAAGAAAAACAATGTGTGCATCATCAACTGCTTCTCTTCAAAGAACGAGGACTATGCGTCGAACCCAATGATTATCCAGCTGAATATGCCAGCATCGTTTTTGGCATCGGCAGTGAACGAAATGATTTCAACCAAATTCAAAGACTACGAGGTGGTGTTCTTGAGAGACACCAGCTGTGAAGATGCAGAAATCATTTCAGATGTAAAGCAGCATATTAAATCGCACAACATCAAGTCGCACACTATCGACGTAATTAACCCCTTGGATTTTGAAACCGTTTCCTCATTCATGGATCCAGGCACAAACTATTTGTTTATCCCTACATCTTCAACAAAGCAGTTCTTCACCAAAATCTCCGATGCTCTTGTTGAGGCAAAGGAAAAACGCTTTGACTGTGAAATCAGTTTGCTCGGGCACCCTGAATATCTTGCTTCAAAGGGTATGAAAGCCTCTTTACAAAAAATTGACAGCTATGTGTATTCGCGATTCTTCATCGCAAACGATAAAAGAGGTGCCGACATCAAGAAAAAATTCAAGGCAGCCTACGGTGAATACATGATTCCCACTACTCCATCATTGGGCATACTTGGCTTCGACCTTGGCTCTTATATCATCTCCACATTGGCTAACGATGGATCATTTGCCACCTCACAGAAATACTTTGACGGCGTGCAGATGGACATTGAATTGCAACGCAGCAGCAACTGGAGTGGATATATCAACAAGTGCGTTGAACTCGTACATTTTAACGGCAGTAAAGCCACAGAAAGTATCATTAAATAATGCGAATAACAAATAAAATCATATTATTGATTTCAGCACTTTTAGCCCCAATCGCAATTTCGGCACAAAACCATTATGAGCCAAACATTGCGATTGGCGCGAAGGGTGGCTACACCATGTCGAAATTGGCATTTAATCCATCTGTGCCACAGAATATGCAAGGTGGATTGATGATAGGTGCCACATTCCGATATGCAGAGGAGAAGAATTTCGGATTGATTGCAGAATTCAACATTGAGCAGCGCGGCTGGAAAGAGAAGTATGAAGGCACATCATTTCAGTTCAACAAGCAACTCACCTACATTCAAATCCCTGTGCTCACGCACATCTACTTCAGCAGCAATCATTTCAAGGGATTTTTCAATGCTGGTCCTGAAATCGGATATATGATTGCAACCAAAACCAGCTCCAATTTTGATTACAACAACATTGCGAATGTGCCTGACTTCCCCACACAAAACAGGTATAACGACCAGCTCACATTGCCTATAAAGAACAAATTCGATTATGGCATTTCGGCTGGCGCAGGTGTTGAGTGGATAATGAACAGAAAGCACTCCTTCAACTTGGAAGGCAGATTCTATTACGGATTGAACAACGTGTTCTCCAGCAAGAAGACAGACCCATTTTCGGGTTCAAATTCAATGTCGATTATGCTGACACTCGGTTACTACTACCGCATAAAATAAATGACCGATTTGGGTTTAGCTGTGAAGAATTTTATAAATCAATTCTTTAAACAAATCATAAGGGTCTTGGCGTGAGCCTTGACCTTTACTTTTCACATCACACTCGCGAATATACGAGATGATATTCACGCATGAGCGTTTGCTGAATGATGATGCGGCTTCGGCGAGTTTCTTAACACGGAATGGAGAACGAATATTCACTTGCTCCATCAAGCCAGCCTCTGAACGGTCCTTAGCTGTTTGAATCAGCAGAATATTGGTAAAGAAATTAAACAAACTGCCGAGCACAGGAATAAGCGGATTGTTTTTCGGATTTTTCTGAAAATAATCCACAATGCGGAATGCCTTCAGTTGGTTTCTACTAACAATGGCATCTTCCAATTCAAAAATATTAAACTCTTTACTGTAGCCAATGTTTCTTTCAATCAAATCGGGCGTAATCGTGTTTTTGGCATCGGTCAGCAATTTCAGTTTGTCGATTTCGCCGAAAAGGCGCGACAAATCAGAGCCAATGTGCTCAGCGAGCATCGACACCGATTTTTCATCAACATTCACATTGATTGAGCGACAATATTCACGCACAAGTTTTGGCACTTCGTAGTCCCGCACCTTGTTCGACGTATATACCACACCCTTTGTCTTTTTCAGTTCCTTTGTGAAATCATTGGCTTTGATGGAGCCTCCTTTATAGCAAATCACAAGAATGGTGCTATCCAATGGCTTTTGGGCATAGAACTGGAGCATATTGATTTCGGAGGCGTGCTTGTTGCCCGCTTTGCCCACATTCTGCGCTTCCCTCAGCACCACCACCTGATATTGCGACATGGCAGGATATTGCTTACATGCGGCAATCACATTGCGCATTTCCACGTCCACACCGTAGCATAATGTGAGGTTAAAAGCTTTCTCATCTTCGGTGAGCGCATTATCCACAATCAAGCCACACAGCTTATCGATATAATAAGGCTCTTCACCCTGGAGCACATAGATAGGGCGAAACTGCTTCTGCTCGATTTCTCTTTTGAGCGAAAAATATGTGATTTCTTCTTTTTTTGGAGGCATTGTATAACTGATATTACCCGATTTTTTGTTAAATTTACAATCAATTTACGATATGTGCAAATCAAATTTGACGATGAAACTCAACCTTCCTCATTATCAATTTAATATAAAAAAGAATGACAAAGGGGCGTTGGTGATTTTCGACCATCTTCGCCAACGATTCATCACGCTCACTCCCGAAGAGTGGGTGCGTCAGAATTTTGTGCGCTTTCTGATTGAAGAAAAACAATTCCCCACGGCACTAATGGGAAATGAAGTGTCGCTCTTGCAAAA
>ERZ1034723.1381-NODE-1381-length-10542-cov-4.449032_pt1 | contig 10542 bp, 8 predicted proteins | sample MGYA00520637_ERZ1034723 | MGnify/ENA primary metagenome ERZ1034723 (study PRJEB33766, sample SAMN09781719) | gut metagenome | biome: gut microbiome | host: Homo sapiens | place: Madagascar | study: EMG produced TPA metagenomics assembly of the PRJNA485056 data... | reverse complement strand
GCGTAGAAAACTCGCGCTGACGGATGTAGTAGTCAGTAATGCCGATGCCGAGCGGCGTCAGACGGTAAATTGCGTTCCCTTCCGCCTGCTCGCTGGTAAAGCGGTTCAGCAGACGTTGACGCACCATGTCGTTGATCGCGTTGTTGGCGCGCACGCCGATGGTTTCGCTGGTTTGCTCAAACGCATCACTCACATGGCGGAATGCATCCACCAGCTCGCCTTCACTCATCTCACCATCCAGACGCTCGCCGTTCAGCGTGGCAACCGCCAGCAGAAAAGAGAGTCGGTCTACCGGCAGCGAGATGGAGAAGTCATTTTTTCTGGCCCAGGCAACCAGTTCGGGGACTGTCTGGGAAAATTCACTCATACTTTATCCTTGCTCTGCGGTTTGCGCGCGGTGACATGAATATAACGCCCCAGGGTAATATACGGTTCCTGACGGCAATAACGCGTTTCTAATTCAAGTAATGCTTCATAGCAGTCGCGCTGCTGGTGCTTCTCGCGCAGATAATCATGAAACACGCGAACGCCTGTCTTACCCATAATTTGCCAACCAGCTTCTTCCAGCCACAGATAAACCTGCGCCGGGTCGCGTGGATAATCTGGCGAAAGCGTCCGTTTTTTCTTTTTCGGCATTCCCGCCTGCACGTAATCAAAATTCCCGGCGACCATGTTATGCATCAACAAACCATGCGCATTGTAGAACATTAACGACAACACGCCGCCTGGACGCAACACTGACCACAGGGTCTGCAATACACTGCGGGGATCGGCCACCCACTCGAGCACCGCATGGAACAATATCAGATCAACGGGCGTTTCCAAATGCGAAGCAACATCCTGAGCGGCGCAATGTATAAATTGCATGTTGTCGCTCACACCTTTTGCTTCTGCCGCCTGTTTTGCGCGGTCGATCATCTGCGCAGAAAGATCGCATAAAATGACCTGATGCCCACGCTCGGCCATTTTGATTGCGGTCTGCCCTTCTCCACCGCCAGCATCCAGCACACGCAGTTTTTGCGGGCCCATTTCCGCCAGCACGCGATCGAGATCCTGCCACAGAATAGCCTGTCGAAGCTGCCCTTTGGTGGTGCCGTAAATGTTACGGGAAAACTTTTCCGCAATATCATCAAAATTGCGATCCTGCATTGCTTTCTCCACCGGTTGGCTAAGACGTTTTCTGATAAAGACGCTATTTTGTCACAGCCACGGCGAGAATGAACCCGTCTGGTGTAATATCGCTGGCGATCCCTTGCTATATGGTTAAAAAAGGAACCAGAAAGGATGCTTTTTACACTGAAAAAAGTGATTGGCAATATGTTGCTGCCACTTCCGCTGATGTTGTTAATTATTGGCGCTGGCCTGGCGCTGCTGTGGTTTAGCCGTTTTCAAAAAACCGGGAAGATTTTTATTAGCATTGGGTGGCTGGCACTCTTGTTATTGAGTTTGCAACCGGTAGCCGACCGCCTGCTGCGTCCCATCGAAAGCACCTATCCGACATGGAATAATTCGCAAAAAGTGGACTATATCGTGGTGCTCGGAGGTGGTTATACCTGGAACCCGCAGTGGGCACCGAGCTCTAATTTAATCAATAACAGTCTGCCACGCCTGAATGAAGGTATTCGCTTATGGCGCGAAAATCCGGGATCAAAACTGATCTTCACGGGAGGCGTAGCAAAAACCAATACGGTGAGTACAGCGGAAGTAGGTGCCAGAGTTGCGCAATCGCTGGGCGTGCCGCGCGAGCAAATTATCACCCTGGATTTGCCAAAAGATACCGAAGAAGAAGCTGCGGCAGTGAAACAGGCGATTGGTGACGCCCCTTTCCTGCTGGTGACCTCCGCATCACATCTGCCGCGGGCGATGATCTTTTTTCAGCAGGAAGGGTTAAATCCGCTACCAGCCCCGGCGAATCAGTTGGCCATCGACTCGCCGCTTAACCCGTGGGAACGGGCAATCCCTTCTCCGGTCTGGCTGATGCATAGCGATCGTGTTGGCTATGAAACGCTTGGCCGCATCTGGCAGTGGCTGAAAGGTCCGTCAGGCGAGCCACGGCAAGAGTGATTTTGATGCCAGATCGAAGTTGCGCCGACTAAATCGTCCGGTATTAACCAGTTGCGCAACTTCATCCCATAACACATACAACCAACGCCGCCAGATGAACGACTCCGCCACTGGCGCGCGTTGCAGGTAACTCCAGAGCAAATCTTCCGCCAGAGAATTATCCATTAGTCGGAACAGTTCGTATTCTCGCGGTGCCCAAAGCATTAGTCCCGGCCCGACCATCGCCAGTAACTGATCGCTGCGCGAATCTTTCAGCATGCTGCGTAAACAGAAGTTACCGTGAATCAACACACAATTGTCGTTAAAGCCTTCAAATAATGCCGGGAGACATTCGCGAGTGCGAAACAGGATCCGCTTATCCTGCATCGTCAGACCGGTGTTATTGAACTGATTGAGCGTGGTCCATAGCACTTCAACATGTTGCAGGTACCATGAGGGCCAGAAATTTTCCTGAGTATTGTCGACCGCGCCGACGCAACCGCGACTGTCCTGACGGTGCCAGGCCAGTAAGGCTTCAACGATTTGGTCTTTGAGCTGTTCCCAGCGTTCTGGTGTTCGGGCTGGTGCCTCCACCGAAACACCACGCATCCGCTCCAGTAGCAGGACATCAGGGCCGGGGTGTTCTTCATGCGTCATCACACCATAAATAGTCGGCATACGGACAGTCCCACTTCTTGCCAGCATGGTGGTTTTCCATGCCAGTTGTCGGGCTTTTCCGGGCGTACTAAAGCTTCTTGCCATTAACGGCATTGGGTTTCCCTGGCTGTCATACAAAGCCCACAACGCCGTATCCGCTTTTTCATTGACGCACTCAATACGACTGAGTTTTTCGCCCAGTAAATGGCTTAATTCGGCACGCAGCTGTTCCATTCAGATTACCCTCATAAAAGCTACTGCTTTCATAATGAGCGCCAATATAAAAGATGTCACCTGAATGAGATCAATTGTTGAAAAGAAAAATTGAGGAAAATCGTAACGGTACGACACTCCTCCCAAAATTGGCTGAAGTGTCGTGAAGTGAAATTAGCGCATTTCAGCGCGAACGCGCTCAAGATCTTCAGGGGTATCCACACCTGTGCCAGGAACTTCCTGAGCAACAGCAACATGGATTTTTTCGCCGTACCACAGAACACGAAGCTGCTCTAACATTTCGATGTGTTCTAACGGACTTGCCTGCCAGTTGACGTAACGACGGATAAAGCCTGCACGGTAGCCATAAATACCAAGATGACGCAGGAAGTTATCGCCAACGGTTTCAAGGCCTTCTGCAAAACGATCACGATCCCAAGGAATGGTGGCGCGTGAGAAGTACAGTGCATACCCTTCAGCGTCGAGAACCACTTTCACCGCATTCGGGTTAAACGCTTCTTCCGCATTGTGGATTGGCACCGCCAGAGTCGCCATACCCACCTGACGCTGAGCGAGGTTATCAGCAACCTGACGAATGATTGTCGCAGGGATCATCGGTTCATCACCCTGCACATTAACGATCACCGTGTCGTCGCTGAATGCGCATTTTTCGACAACTTCCGCCAGACGTTCTGTTCCTGACTGATGATCGGCGCGCGTCATACATACTTCACCGCCAGCGGCTTCAACGGCGCGGGCAACATCCTCATGATCGGTTGCCACGATGATGCGATCGGCACCTGATTCGCGAGCACGTTCAAGAACATGAACAATCATGGGTTTGCCGTTAATATCAACCAATGGTTTACCGGGCAGACGCGTGGACGCGTAGCGCGCGGGAATAATGACCACAAAACTCATGATTTACTCTCATCAGCAGTCAGCACGCGGGCTTCCGTTTCCAGCAACACTGGAATGCCATCGCGGAGCGGGAAAGCCAGGTTATCCAGTTTGCAAATAAGCTCTTGTTTTTCCTGGTTATACCAAAGTTTTCCGTTGCAAACCGGGCAGGCAATGATTTCAAGCAAACGATGATCCATAGTTCCTCCAGATGGATCGGGTTATGAATGCATAAATCTTATCATAATCATTTATGCGACGGGGTCTATTTCCCAGCCAGTGCGGCAATCAGTAAAGAGACCTTGCGGGCAGCGTCCTAATGTCACCCGCGTTGCCTGCTGCCAGCTCGCGAAATCAGTAATCGCCTGACGTAACCCTTTTTGCAGCATTGTCGTTGGTTTAATGCCTTCCTGTAACCACAGAGAGATAACTTCAAGGATGCCTGTCTGGCGATGCATTTTGGCATCCATTCGCCCAACTAATTGCCCACGATGTAATAATGGCAGAACAAAATAGCCATACTGGCGTTTCGGCGCTGGGGTATAGCACTCCAGCCGGTAGCTAAAATCAAAAAGCTGCTCTGCGCGTTTGCGATCCCAGACAACAGGATCAAAAGGCGAAAGTACCGCGCTGTGCGTTGCAGTGAGCTTTCCGGCCAGCGCACGCTCGAGTAGCGGCAGCAAATCAGCATGCAGCCAAAGATTGCCCAATTTTTCAACATGCACAGCAATGATTTGCTGCTGTTCAGCCCTCGCTTCGCGCCACGCCGCCAGTACCGGACGTTTCAGCCGATAGTAATCTGCCAGCCACTGTTCGCGGAATATTCCCAGGCTACGCGCACTGTTATCCAGCATGATGATTTCTGCTTCTGTTTGCGAAACGAGATCGCGCTCATCATCCCAGTCAGGCATGACACGGTGGGTTAAATCATAAACGCGCTGGAAGTTGCGCCGTTCAATCACCATCACCTTTCCGGCAGTAAATAAACCTTCCAGATGCCGTTTATGCGGCTTCCATTCCCACCAGCCGCTTGCACCTTTACGAGGATGCTCAAAATCGGCTGAACGTACCGGCCCCTTATCATGAATATGCTGAATTAACTGTGCAATTTCCGCCTCATGTTCCTGCATCCAGGCGTCTTTGTATTTCCAGCCCATTTTTTCAGGTGCCAGCATGCGGTGGCGAATAAGACGAAAGTCGCTACGCGGCATAAAGCAGGCTTCATGCGCCCAGTATTCCATTAATTCGCCACGCGCCAGAGACTCATCCAGCCACTGGGCAGGATAATTTCCCAGACGACTGAAAAGCACCAGATATGGACTACGGGCAACAATATTGATGGTATCGATTTGCAGCAAGGACATGCGGGAGATCGTTGCCGGAATATCCTCCAACGACGCTTGACGGCGGGGTTTGTTTAACAGGCCTTGTGCGGCAAGGTGAAGATTACGCGCATCAGCAAGGGAGAGGTGCGGCAGCGACATTCATGACTCCATCAATCGAACGCTGCCGCGGCGTAACTAGTTGCCAGAAGCCAGCGAGGTTAGTTGCGTAAGCAGTTTCGCTGGTTCATCACCTGAAAGCTGTGCGTCTACAGGCAAATACCACCAATTTTCTTCTGCAAAGGCCCGGCATTTCACCGCATCTTTTTCAGTCATTACCAGCGTTTGCCCGGCGCTTACCAACGCACTGACATCCGCATGGTTCAAAGACTGATGATCGGCCAGCGGTACACATTTTTCCGGTTGTACGCCACACATCTTCAGCGTGGCAAAAAAGCGCGGCGGATGCCCAATCCCCGCCATCGCCACTACATGTTCAAGCTGAGCAACGTCACAACGCGTACCGGTACGTAAATTCACCGCCTGACCCGGCAGCAGATGCATGGGGATTTCACCGCTGCGAGGGACACCGCCGTTGACGATTACCGCATCAACCGACTTTAAGCGCCCCGCTCGCTCACGCATTGGCCCCGCCGGCAACCACCAGCCATTGCCAAAGCGACGCACACCATCAATAACGACAATTTCCACATCACGCGCCAGACGGTAATGCTGTAAACCGTCGTCGGTTACGATGATCTGCACATCAGGGTGTTGCGCCAGAATGGCTTTTACCGCATCAGAACGAACGGGAGAAACCGCAACAGGCGCATCAGTGCGTTGATAAATCAACACAGGTTCATCACCCGCCTGTGCTGTTGTGGTATCTGCCGACAATAACAGCGGATAAGATTCAGCCTTACCACCATATCCCCGCGATACGACCCCCACGCGAATACCGCGCTGTTGCAACTGTTCCACCAGCCAGACAACGACCGGGGTTTTTCCGTTGCCGCCTGCGGTGAGATTACCAACCACGACAACCGGTACGGGGGCACGCCAGGCGCGCTTCAGTTTTAGTTTATAGCAAAGACGGATCGCGCCACTTACCAGGCCATACAACCAGGAGAGTGGCAGCAATAGCCGCCACAAAGGGGATTCACCAGACCAGATTTTTTCGATCATTGGCCAAACTGCATTTTGTGAAGTTGCGCGTAAACGCCGCGGTGCTCAAGCAAATCGTTATGCGTACCGCGTTCCACAATGACACCATCCTCGACGACCACGATTTCGTCTGCCTTTTCAATGGTAGACAAGCGGTGGGCAATCACCAGAGAGGTACGGTTTTTCTGCAACTCATCCAGTGCCGCCTGAATCGCACGTTCGGATTCGGTATCCAGAGCCGAGGTAGCTTCATCCAGAATCAGAATCGGGCTATCACGCAGCAAGGCTCGAGCGATAGCAATACGCTGACGCTGACCGCCAGAGAGCAGCACGCCGTTTTCACCAATCACTGTATCGAGACCGTTATCCATCTTATTGATGAAGTCCATGGCGTAGGCCATACGCGCCGCTTCTTCAATTTGCTCACGGCTGTACTGTTCAGTCCGTGCGTAAGCAATGTTGTTAGCAACCGTATCGTTAAACAGATGGACATTCTGCGACACCAGAGCAACCTGGTTACGTAACGACGCCAGGGTATACTCGCGCAGATCGTGACCATCCATCAGGATTTCGCCTTCATCAATATCGTAAAAACGAGTGATCAGGCTGGCGATGGTTGATTTACCTGAACCAGAGCGTCCAACCAGAGCAACCGTCTTCCCTGCCGGAATTTTCAGGTTGATGTTACGCAATGCAGGTACGTCACGTCCCGGATAAGTAAAGGTGACATTGCGGAATTCCACGTCGCCAGTCGCACGCTCGATCACGCGCTTACCTTCGTCTTTCTCCTGCTCACTGTCCAGAATGGTAAACAGCGTCTGACAAGCCGCCATACCGCGCTGGAACTGGGCGTTAACGTTGGTCAGTGATTTCAGCGGACGCATCAGTGCAATCATTGAAGAGAAAACAACGGTAATCGTACCGGCAGTCAGGCTATCCATGACACTTGGGAAGCTCGCCGCATACAGAACAAACGCCAGCGCCAAAGAGGCGATCAGCTGAATGATCGGATCAGAGATGGAAGAGGCTGAAACCATTTTCATCCCCTGAAGACGCATTCGGTTGCTGACTTTATCAAAGCGTTTCGTTTCCACTTCCTGACCACCGAAAATCAATACTTCTTTGTGGCCCTTCAGCATTTGTTCGGCGCTGGTGGTCACCTGCCCCATGGTGTTCTGCATGTTTTTACTGATGTTGCGAAAACGCTTCGATACTACGCGAATCGCAATCGAAACAATCGGTGCCAGCACAATCAAAATGATCGACAGTTGCCAACTGTAATAGAACATCATGATGAACAGGCCGATGATTGACGCACCTTCACGCACAACCGTTATCAGTGCGCCGGAAGAAGAAGAAGCAACCTGTTCGGAATCGTAGGTGATACGTGACAACAGCGTCCCCGTTGACTGTTTGTCAAAAAATGAAACCGGCATTCCCATCATGTGACCAAACAGGCGGCGACGCATGGTCATTACCACCTTTCCTGATACCCAGGAGATACAGTAGCTGGAGACATAGCTGGTGATACCACGTAAAATCATCAGCCCGATCACCACCAGCGGCATCCACACCAGCACGGAGCGATCTGTTTTACCAAAGCCATCATCAAGAAGTGGCTTAAGGAGCGATAACATGAAGGTATCGCTGGCTGCGTTGAGGATTAACGCTACGCCCGCCACGATCAGACCCGCTTTAAAAGGCGCAATGGTTGGCCACAGTCGGCGGAACGTCTGCCACGTAGAGAGATCTTTGTCGTTATGCATTCAAAAAACCAGCATTTGTTGAAATAGCCGCATATTCTACCCGTTATCCACTGGCACGCCAAACCACTGATGATACCAACGAGGTAAAATTTGCTCTCTGAGGCTGCTAATCCGCCAGCCTTGCGCTGAAAAATTGACCGTCACTTGACCCTGATGTGGAGTATCAAGCCATTGATATCCTTGCTGTTGATAGCGATGCTTAACTTTATTAGAGGGCAATCGCCATGCGTTATAGCGCGATGCCGATGCGAGTGCCACTTTTCCATTCACTCGCTGAATTAATGGCAACGATGATGAGGTATTACTGCCATGGTGAGGTACCTGAAGCAATGTTGTCTGCACTTGCTGCCAGTAACGGCTTAGCATCTTTTGTTCAGCGGGGACTTCAATATCACCGGTTAGAAGAATGCTATTCGTCCCGTCATCAACCTTAACCACACAGGAATGGTTATTTCCTTTATCGTTGCTAGCTTGTAAAGGCCAGTGCACGCTGAAACGCAATCCTTGCCATTGCCACGCTTCGCCACGCACACAGGGCTGATGATGTTCCCAGTTTAACGGACTTCTGATCCATAACATCGGCCATGTGTGCAATATTGAGTCCAGCCCTCCCCGGTGATCCAGATGTTCATGACTCAGAATAACGCCTTCCGGTTCAAGATTATGCCAGTGGAGCCAGGGGATAATCAGGTGTTGCCCACTATCCCCTTCGGGCCAGGCCAGTCCTGTGTCATAGAGAATCGCTTTGCCGTTTCTGGCTATCACCATTGCCAGCCCTTGCCCGACATCAAGCATGTACACCTGCCACTCGTCAGGTCGAGGTTTTTGCCATAGCGGCCAGCACATCAGCAAGCCTACAGCCACACACATTGCTGGCAACGTTCGCCAGGCGTTTAATCGCCATACCACCAGTAAGAACCATGGGGAAAATGATAGCCATTGCCAACGTTCAGCAATGTTGATCCACCCTTCTGGCAAACTCTTTAACCCCCAGAAAAGTAAAGCCAAAGACCGGTCGGCAAGAAACCATAACCCTTGCTCCAGGATTAACGGCCCGCTTAAATGCACAACCATCGCGGCGAGGATCAACGGAACCGTGATAAATGTCACCAAGGGAATTGCTAATAGATTTGCAATAAACGAGGTCAGACTAATGCCATGAAATATGACGATTTGCACGGGCATAAGCAGAAGTGTGATACCCAGTTGCAGATGGATGAGGGAAACAACTGCACGCAATACCGGCGGCAGTTGCCACTCAGGACAGGGAAACCACTGATACCAAAAAATCAGTGCCGCGACCGCAGCGGCAGAGAGCCATAAACTTTGCGAGAGAATGGCAACAGGATCCATCAGCAAAATTGCCGCCAGACAACATATCCATACATCCCAGCCACTCCACTGTCGCCCACTTAACTTAAGCATTCCCCACGTAGCAAGCGCCACCACGGTACGCAATGCAGGAGGTTGCATTCCCGTCAACCAGGCATAAAAAGCAGCACAGCAGATCCCACCAATTAATGGTATTTGCCAGTGGATCCAGCGCCCAGGCAGAAAAATTTGTCCACTGCGAATGAGTCCGGCAGCCAGCAACGCCGCAAAAGCGATGTGCAATCCCGATATCGCCATTAAATGCGCCGTTCCAGTATCGCGCATGATATTTTTGATTTCTTTGGGGACGGATAACCGTTCCCCCATACCTAAACCAAGAATAACCGCATTCCACGGATAGGGTTGCAGCGTTGTTTGTAGTGACGCCAGATACTGTGCACGCAGGCTACAATTCGGTTCAATAACACTTGCCTGCAGAAAGCGGCCGGTGAGCGGTTGATGCTGGGCAATGGCATAACGCTGGCTATCAAAGCCGCCATCATTAAGTTGGCCATGAACCGCACGAACTTTGAGTTTCATTGACCATTGTTGTCCAGCACAAACCGCTTGCGGAAGATATTCGCCATACAGCACAAGGCCTGGCGCAGGGAATATACGTCGACCTTGTAGATGAGTAATTTGACCGTAATGAGTGGTCATGCCGTCAGTTGCAGTGATCTCAACAATTGCATCCTGCGTCGCGCCAGTTAAGGTTTCTCCTGCCCACAAAATTTGCTTTGCTGATAATATGCCCCAAACGAAAAACAGCAACGTCAGCGCGATATAACGGACGGTTTTAACAGGGATAAATGCCAGTACGCAGGCGAAGAGAGTCAGAAACGCAAGGGTTAATGTCCCAGGCAATTGGGGCAAAATCAGCAACGGAAAAATTCCGCAAATTATGCATACGCCGACTGTCGTTATTTTCATGCACCCCTCCCTGTTTATGGAAAGTGTGCAACTTTGTTGAGCGGTTGTCTGGTGGGAATTTTGCGTTCCCCGAGGCACATTCAGAAGAATTTAACGAAAGGGTGAAAACTGCTCAAAACTCTGCGAGGCAGCTTCCAGTTCCTGATTAGAGAAATGAAAAAAGCACCCGACAGGTG
>ERZ1034723.1380-NODE-1380-length-10543-cov-4.461384_pt1 | contig 10543 bp, 12 predicted proteins | sample MGYA00520637_ERZ1034723 | MGnify/ENA primary metagenome ERZ1034723 (study PRJEB33766, sample SAMN09781719) | gut metagenome | biome: gut microbiome | host: Homo sapiens | place: Madagascar | study: EMG produced TPA metagenomics assembly of the PRJNA485056 data... | reverse complement strand
AGGTTACCTCTGCGAGTTCGACCTCTAAAAGTGACCTCTTAACTTTTCAACTCTTAAACTTCTAAACTTAAAAACTTCACCCTATGCTCGACCCCGAATTTACCCAACAACTGCAGGCCTACCTTGCCAAGCCGTCAGATGAACGCGACGTGAGGCAGGGGGCCCTGCTCTTGTTACGCATCAACTCCAACCGCTACCTCTACGCCTGTGCCTGTGCCGCCCCCGCGCGCTACGCCGACACCATAGCCTACGAGCTTAACAAGCATCTGCGCATACGCCTCGACGGACTGACGCGGCAGGACGTGGCCACCATGGAGCAAGAGGCCCTGCCGCGCATTGAACAGACTATGGCCGAGGGCGCGCCCGTCATCAGCACCGACGCCGACCACCCCAAGGGCCAGCACCGCGGCCGCCGCCCCGACCACGACAAGCTGCCCGACCACATCAAGAAGCTGTACGACGACAACGGCGAGCTTTACTTCAAGATGAAGCAAACCTTTGAAACGCTCAAGACCATGGCCGACAAGGAGCCGTGCGACCGCTACGAACTGCTCAAACTGCTAAAAAAGGCTGATGAGCGATACAGGCAGAATTGGGAGGAGTACGACGGGTATGAGGGGGAAAGTTGAAAAGTTTAAGAGTTTAAGAGTTAAGAAGTCGCCTCTGCGAGTTCAACCACTCAAACCGACCTCTTAACTTTTCAACTCCTAAACTCATCAACTCATAAAACCGACCTCTTAACTTTTCAACTCCTAAACTTCTCAACTTAAAATCTATGACCGACACCCTCGTAGACCGCGCGCAACGCTACCTCATGGCCTCTGCCGAAGAGATGCAGAAGGCAGGCCTGCCCTCATACATGCAGGCACGCCTGCTCCGCCTCAGGGAAATGTATGCCTACTGGCTGCAGAACCCCCGCATGGTGGACAAGGACATTGTGGGCGTGCTGCGCCAAAAGTACGGCCTTGGCCTGTCGCAAGCCTATGAGGACGTGCGCTGCATCAAGATATGCCTGGGCAACCTGGGGCGCATCACCAAGGACTACGACCGCTGGCTCTTCCGCGAACGGTGCGAGGAGGGCTGGCAGATGGCACGCGAGGCGGGCGACGCCAAAGCCTTTGCCGCCATGACGGCCACCTACCTCAAGGGCACGCAGCTCGACAAGGAGGACTCAGCCGCCCCCGACTATTCGAGCATCACCCCGCAGCAGTTCGTCATATCGGCCGACCCCGCCGTGGCAGGCTTCAAGGTGGTGCCCGGCATCATCGAGAAGGCAAAGAAGCTCGAGGCGCGCTACGTGCAGGAGTTTGAAGAGGTTGACAACCACACACCGCCCACACCATGACACGCTACATCACCCACATAAGCCTTGCACCCGCCGCCAGCATGGGCCAGCTCACCCTCGGCCCCGACGGGCACACGGCAGCACTCGACACCAAGGGCGCACAGTGGCACACCGTGCCCACCACGGGCCTTGCGGCCATGGAGGTGAACGACGAGGTGGCCGACGGCCGCCACACATGCTCGGCCAAGCTCACCGCCACCTTGTGCGGCCGCTACACCCCCATGGCCGGCCCTGTGGCCGTGCTGCTCACCTGTGCCGACGGCACGCGCCTGCTCCTCGGCACGGGCGAAAGGCCCATGCCCGCCGTCACACTGGCCGACACGCTGCCCGACAAGGCCTCCGAACGCTCGGCGCAAACGATAACAGTCAGCTACGCAGCAAGGCCGCTGGCCTTGATGGGCAGCTGACAAGTTGAAAAGTTTATAAGTTGAAAAGTTAAGAGGTTACCTCTGCTTGCCCAACTCATAAAAGCGTCCGCTTAACTTCTAAACTTTTCAACTTATAAACTTGACATTCCGTTTAACTTCTAAACTTTTCAACTCATCAACTTGACATTCCTCTTAACTTTTCAACTCCTAAACTTCTAAACTTAAAAACTCCCCCCATGATCACCCTCAAAGTAAGAGGCTTGAAAAACTTCAAGCTCGACAAAAAGCAGTACTACCCGCAGGTGGCCCCCACCACCCCCATAGGCCTAAACGACGTGGCCGCACAAATTGAGAAACAAAGCACCGTGAGCCTGGCCGACATCAAGGGCGTGCTCGACGCCCTGCAAGAGGTGGTGCTCGAAGCCATGGCCGACGGCTACTCCGTGCGCCTGGGCGACCTCGGCTCGTTCCGCCCCACCATCAGTGCCCTCAAGTCGCGCGAAAAGCAGGAGGACGTGTCGGCCGACGACATCAAGGCCGTGCGCGTGCGCTTCACACCAGCACCGGCACTCACCAAAAGGCTGCAGCCAAGGGCCTTGCAACTCAAGATAAAGAGCTGAAAAGTTTAGGAGTTGAAAAGTTCATGAGGTCGGAGTTCCCAACTTGACATACCTCTTAACTTCTAAACTTTTCAACTCATCAACTCCTTAGCTCATAAACTTAAAAAATCCCCCCATCATGATACAATTCAAGGTTAAGAGAATTAAGAGCCCCAAGACGGGCCTGTCCCTCTACTTCCCCACCATCGTGCAGAACGGCACACTCACCCTCAGCGAGGTGGCCAGCCGCATAGCCAAACGCTCAACCATGCACGCTGCCGACATAAAGGCCGTGCTCTCCGCCCTCGAGCAAACCGTGGGCGACGCCCTTACCTCAGGCCACTCCGTGCGCCTTGGCGACCTCGGCTCATTCCGCATCACATGCACCACCACCCATGGCGAGGACGCCCCCGAACTCGTCACCACCAAGCAGGTGGAAAGACTGCGCGTGCGCTTCACCCCGTCGGCCGTCATGCAGCAAAAACTCGGAAGCTCCGCCACACGCATCGTGACATTCTGCAAGGCAGCCACGCCCGAGGCATAGAGAAAAAACAGTTGTGCCAAAGAGAAAAAACAGTTGTGCCAAAGAGAAAAAACAGTTGTGCCAACGCGTTTATTCTCGTTGGCACAACCGTAAAAACGCGTTGGCACAACCGTAAAAACGCGTAGTGAAGCCATGAAGTTGCCCAAGCTCTAATGGTTGCGCCCTTTCCAAGTTAGTTTGAAGTTTTGAGGTTATAATGTTACCTCTGCGAGTCCGACCTCTAAAACATTTCTCTTAACTCTTCAACTCTTCAACTCTTCAACTTTCCACTCAACTCCTAAACTTTTCAACTTCTATGAATATAGACACGCTCCGCTCCACAGCCGTCACCATACGCGACGAAAAGGCACGCTACGCCAACACCGCCAAACGTGTGGGCACACTGCTCTACAACATGTGCCTGGCCATGGCCGACACCGACACCACAGCCAACGCCGCCAACGCCACCGCCAGCGCCGCCAACCACATAGCGCAGAGCCTGAACCAGTGGCTCACCACTCACGACAACCTGACCACACTCGACGCCCTGAACGCCGCGCTCGACGGCATGAACGTGGACTCCACGCAGGGCCTGCACTGCTTAAAGTGCTTCGGCATACCGGTGCTCACCTACTTTGGCGTGCTCGTGAAGGACACCAAGCGCTATGTGCAGATAGCGGTGGGGGCTTTCACCCTCAACACCCAGGGCACCGCCCTTGCCTCAATCAACGACACGGCATCAACGCGCAACGTGATAGTGCGCTACTTTAACGGCACCAAGTGGCAGCCATGGCAGCCCCTGCAGCCGCAACGGCAAACGTCGTACTCGGGCTACAGCGGCAACTATGTGTACTCTGAAGGCACGAGCGACAACACGCGCACCATACTCAGCAGCAAAGTTTGGATATACCAGCATGGCGACAGCAACCAGTTTCTGCGCTTCAAGCACTGGGGCGCCACCAACGACACCTCAGAGACTGCCTACAGCCAGGTGATGCTGCCCAACGCCTGGACGGGCGGCACGGGCCTCTTGCGCTACGACATTTACAAGAGGCTCGACAGTTTTAACCTGTTCGAGCAGAACTCCACCGCCACCGAGGTGAAGATTGTGACCCCCATCTTTACCACGGGCGGCACGCGTGCGCTCACCATCTCACGGGCCACAAGCGCCAAGGCTGGCGTCATGACGGCCGCACAGGCCACGCAGCTTGCCGCGCTGGACGAAGGCATAAAGCGAAAGAGCCTGAACGGCGGCAAAAAGTGGGAGTTCCGCACCCTCGGGGGCGAAAAGGTGTTGGAAACGCTCTCCGACGTAATGGGCGAGGAGGTAAGCCCCTCCGACTTCGAGAACGCCGAACTCGCCACCTACATGGAGGGCAACCCCATCGAGGTGTACCAAACGCAGGGTGCCTACGGTGTGCCCGCCAACAAGTTCATGATATGGTTCGGCCACCGCATCAAGGGTGCCAGCGGCGCGAGCGGCACACTGCAGCGCTACGACTTCAAGACCATTGCCGGCATGGAGCCGCTCGCGTTGTACAACAGAGTGATACAGGGCGTCGCGATGCACTTCTGGACTCTGACCAAGGGCCATGCCATTGCCTACAAAGGCTCGGCCGGCCTGGAGGCGCAACTGAGTACCGCGCCCTACGTGATGAACACCGACGACAAGGCACTGCTCGACAGGCTCAAGGCGAGCCTGTCGAGTTGAAAAGTTGAAGAGTTGAAAAGTTAAGAAGGCACATTTAAGAGTTGATGAGTTTATGAGTTGAAAAGTTTATGAGGTCACCTCTGCTTGCCCAACTCATAAAACCGTCCTCTTAACTTCTCAACTCCTAAACTTTTCAACTCATAAAACCGCCCTCTTAACTTCTAAACTTTTCAACTCCTCAACTTTTACTCCCTATGACCAAAGAAGACCGTACGAAATACCAAGTTTACTCGGCCCTGGCCATGCTCCTGGCGGGTGTGGCACTGAGCGTGGCGGGGTTTCTGGTGCCCCCGGTGGGCGAAATCAGCGACTCGGTGCTGTGGTTCTTTGCCCAATGCCTCATTTATGCCGGCTCCATATTCGGCGTGAGCATCTACGTGCAAAGCAAGTTCACCGAGCTGAAGGAAGAAATAAGCAACCGCAAAAAGTAGTTGATGAGTTTAAGAGTTGAAAAGTTAAGAAGTTACCCTTGCTTGTTCAACCAATGAAACCGACCTCTTAACTCTTAAACTCTTAAACTTCTCAACTCTTAAAACCGACTTCTTAACTTTTCAACTCTTCAACTTCTCAACCTTCCCCCCCAACTTTTCAACTTATCAACTTAAACCTCCGACCAATATGGCAAAACTTGACCCCCGAAACATCAAATACCTCATAGTGCACTGCACGGCCACCGCCCGAGGCAAGGACTTCACCGCCGCCGACGTGGACCGCTGGCACCGCCAGCAGGGGTGGGACATGATAGGCTACCATTACCTGGTGCGCCTCGACGGAACCATCGAGAAGGGCCGCCCCGAAACCACACAGGGCGCACACTGCAAGGGCTACAACCACCAGAGCCTGGGCATATGCTACGTGGGAGGGCTCGACGCACAGGGCCGACTCCCCGAGGACACACGCACCACGGCACAGGTGGCCGCCCTCGGCGCACTGCTCAAGCGGCTGCGCCGCAAGTACCCCAAGGCCCGCATCGTGGGCCACCACAACCTTAACCCCGGCAAGGCGTGCCCCTCGTTCGACGCCCGCGCCGAATATGCCGACCTATGACCCACAACACCCCACACCGCAACCCATTAAGGGGGCTCACCCTCATGGCCCTTGGCCGCGTGGCCACGATGGCGGCACTGCTCGCCCTGCTTGCCATCACGGCCACGGGCTGCCGCCAAGTGCACTACATCACCACCAACCGCACCACCCACACCACCGACACGGTGGAACGCTGGCACGTGAGGCTCGACTCTGTGCTCGTGGCCGACTCGGTGGCCATCACCAGGTGGCAGCGGGGCGACACCGTATATGTCGAAAAAACGCGCCTCAAAATTCGTAACCGTGTAACTCTGCATCACGACACGCTGTGGCGCACCGCCATCAGGCACGACACCATCGCCGTAACCACCGACAAGCCAAAGGCCGGCACGAGGGGTGGAATTCTACAAAATAGGTCGAATTTCCCACTCAAGCTGCTCATCGTGCTGGCGGCGCTCGTGCTGCTCTGCGTGTATGTAAAGAAACGCAAGCTCTAATGGGGGCGACGCGTCCCGCGTCGGGAAAATGAGCACACACTCAAAACTCCACCCAATAACAGGCACCACCACCCTCAACCCGACGCGGGACGCGTCGCCCCCATTAGTGCTTGCGTTTCTTCAAGCTGCACCTTCTTACCCGCGGGAAAGTTTCAGCCCGCCCTTGTGCTTGGGGTGGAAGTTGAAAAGTTTAGAAGTTGAAAAGTTAAGCGGTTACCTCTGCGATTTCAACCACAAAAACTAACCGCTCAACTCATCAACTCATCAACTTATCAACTAAAGACTCCGACCTCTTAACTTTTCAACTCATCAACTTCTCAACTCTTAAAAGTGCCCTCTTAACTTTTCAACTCCTCAACTTATAAACTTAAAACCCATGCCCCGCCTCACCACCACACTGCCCACACTGGCCTTTGCCACCGAAATACACGAGCTCTACTTTACGGGCGGCACCTTCGGCACCCCATGCCGCATAACGCTCACACTTGGCGGCACCACGGTGCTCGACACCAACCTCATGCCCGACACCGCGGGCGACTTCAGCCTGAACGACATCGGGTGGCTGATTAGCACATACGCCACAGCTGCCATGGACTCGGGGGGCAAGTGGCTCACCGAACTGCGCATTGAGGCCGACTCAAAGCTGATGGCCACCGTCAGCATCATGCCCTGCCGCCAGAGCCTCTACATCAACGTGGCCGACTTTGTGCAGCGCTCCTTCCTCACCATGGCGGGCGGCGGCTGCAAGGTGGTGCCGAAGCTGGCCACCGAGCGGCTCGTGTGGCTGCCGTCGGAAGAGGAGCGAAAGCAGGAGCGCCCCGTGAGTGTGCGCGTCACCCTGATGGACCTCACCACGGGCAAGACCCGCCGCATAGGCTTCGAGTTCAGGGCCGAGAAGTACAACGACGAACTGCTCTGCTACAACACCTCGCCCGCCTACATTGTGGGCAACCTCGAGCAATACGGCCCCTACACTGGTGCCACAAGACAGCCCGTGGGCTACGATGTGACGGTGGGCCAGCGCACCATGCGCTACCGCCTTGCACCGTGGGACGCGGACGCCGCCCCCGTCACCACGCTCGACTTTACCAACGTGTTTGGCCTGGCCGACACCTTATATATATACGGCGAGGTGGAGGAGTCGCTCAAGCCCACCTACACGCAGGTGGTGGTGGGCGGCGCGACCTACAATGCCAACGTGGAGGCGCAAACCGAGTTCAAGGCCACCACGGGGGCACTGAACGCGGCGGAGGTGGCACTCATTAAGGACGTGATGACGGCGCGCGAGGTGTGGCACGACGACACGCCCGTCACCATCACCGCTGCCGAAATAAAGGGCACCAATGCCTACAACACGGCCGACTCTGCCACGCTGTCGTGGCGCGAGAGCCAGAGCGGGCTGTCGGTGCTCACGCCGCTGCCCGTGCGCACGTTCGACATGACGTTTGATGCGACGTTCCTGTAGGGTTTTAAGTTGAAAAGTTTAGGAGTTGAAAAGTTAAGCGGTCGCTTTTATGAGTTGATGAGTTTATGAGTTGAAAAGTCAAGAAGTTACCTCTGCTTGCCCAACTCATAAAAGTGCCCTCTTAACTTCTCAACTTTTCAACTCCTCAACTTAAAAACCGCCCGCTTAACTTTTCAACTCCTAAACTTATAAACCTTCCCCCGCCCTTGACATTCCTCTTAACTTTTCAACTCTTAAACTTATAAACTCCCCCCCTAATGGAATACTTCGCCATTCCCCAAACCCAATTTGCCGCCGTCATGGCCGAGGTGGAGGACACCACCACCGTGTTCGACACCCCGGGCGGCACCATCGTCACACGCCCCGTGCCGGGCTACCCCAATGAGGCGTACGTGCCCTACGGCTCCGACAACCAGCTGCCCTACGACCTTGTGCGCCTTGTGGCATCAGACGAGGTGACGGCACAGAACAAACTCTTTAACGTGCTCACATGCTACGGCGCAGGACTCAGGCTCACCGACTCCACCACACACGAGCCCACCACCGACCCCGACGTGCGCGCATGGCTCCGCAGGCAGAACATGCCGGCCTACATGCTCGACCAGATGACGGACATGAAGTACTTTTACTTCTCCGTGGCCGTCATCATTCTCTCACGCGACGGCCGCCGCATCAACCGCCTTGTGCACAAGGAGGCTTGCCACTGCCGCCTCGAGAAGGCCGACCGCCGCGGACGCATCAACCACCTGTACTACGCCAACTGGCAGGACTGGCAGGAGGGCATCAACGGCGTGGAACGCATAGAACTGCTATCGCTCGCCGACCCCTACGGCGACCTGTGCCGCCGCATGGCCATTGACCCCGACACACACCAGCCCACAGGCCGCACGCCAACACGCACGCGCAAGTTTGCCGTGGTCATGCGCTTCCCCACAGCGGGCGCACAGTACTACCCCGTGCCCTACTGGAGTGCCGTGCTGCGCGGCGGCTCCTACGACGAGAAACGGCTCATCTCCACCGGCAAGCGCGCCAAACTGCGCAACACCACGAGCGTGAAGTACCAAATTGAGATTGAACGCTCCTACTGGCAGCGCATCTGCATGGAGGAGAACATTACCGACCCCGTGGAGATGCAGAAACGCGTCACACGCGAGAAGCAGAATATAAAGGACTTCCTTTGCGGTGTGGAAAACTCGGGCAAGGCGTGGATAAGCGGCTACTATGTGAACCCCGACGGCCACGAGGTGCGCGACATTCGCATCGTGAACATTGAGGGGGCCAAGGAGGGCGGCGACTGGAACGAGGACGTGCAGGCGGCTGCCAACACCATTTGCTATGCCGACAATGTGCACCCTAACCTGGTGGGGGCTGTGCCGGGCAAAACGCAGACTAACAACTCGGGCTCCGACAAGCGCGAACTCTTTACCATGAAGCAGGCACTCGAAATAGCCTTCCACGACATGCTGCTCACGCCCATCAACATGGTGCTGTGGTTCAACCAGTGGGGGCACATTGAGCCAACAATCCCGATGATACAACTCACCACGCTCGACGAACATGCCGACGCGAAAAAAGTTACAGCCAATGGAGATAATAATTGAACGCACCGACTTTGAGCGCGCCGTGCCGGCCTTCCGCTCGCCCACGCCCGAGGTGTGGAACAAGGTGCAGCGCTATGTGGAGGGCTGCACGGCCAACTGGCAGGCCCTCATCACCTCCGACGCCACGCTGCCCGACCATGTGGCCGCCAGCCTTACCACAGCCATCTGCCTGCGCGCGGCCTATGACGCCGTGCCGCAAATGGACCTCGTGCTCACGCCCACAGGCTTTGGCATTGTGAGCAACCAGAACACCGCACCCGCCAGCCGCGAGCGTGTGGACGCCCTGCGCCTGCAGCTGCGCCGCGATGCTTGCCAGCTTGAGGACGGCGTGCTCAGCTACCTTGCCGCACACAACCTTATGACGCTGCGCCGCTCGCGGGCCGGATCCCTGCTGTGGACGCCCTCGCTGTGCACCCTTTACGGCATACGCACGCCCGAGGGCGGCGAGGTGCTGCGCGAGGAATTCGATGCCATGGCCACCGCGCTGCACGCTGCCAGTGCACGGGTGGTGGACGTCATTTCGCCCGAACTCTATGCCGCACTCGTCAAGCACCAGTATGCGGCCGATGCCGAGCGTGTGCCCGACCCCTCGCCCAAGGAGGAGGCCTACGGCGAGGCATTGCTCATGGCACGCCAGCTCATGGCGGCGCACGTGATGCACGGGCGGGGCGTTGCCGACCACACACGCCACCTTATTAACCACATCGAGGCGCACGCCGACCTACTTGACGAGTACCGGCTGAGCCCCACTTACCAAGCACGACACACCACGCAGTATGAAAACAAGCAAACCGACCCTTCCTTCTTTTTCGGATAATCCGGCCAAGAGTGTGAAGTCTTCTATAAGGGCGCACATTCCGCAGTCGTGGCTGGCCCTTACCAACGAGCAACGCCACTACTTGTGCACACTGATGGCCGGGGGCGAATGGACTGCCGACGAGATTAAGGCCTTGTTCCTTGCACGCATCATCGGCCAGAGCCACCGCGTGTTGCTCCAGCTCAAGGACGACATTGCAGAACTCATGCCCCTGGTGGACTTTATAGACCAGCCGCCCGCCGAACCGTCGCGCATGAGCCACATAGCGGGCCATGCCGCGGTGGACGCCATGCTCGACGGGGTGCCATTCCGCACCTACCTGGAGGTGGAGAACTACTACCAGGGCTACCTCAAGGTGCAAAGCCCCGAGGCACTCGACGCCATAGGCATGGCGCTCTACCCCGGCACCACCGCGGCCGACTTTGACAACGCGCACCGCGTGATGCTGCTCATGTGGCTCGTGGGGCTAAAGTCGCAGTATGCGGGCCTGTTCCCCCACCTGTTCGGTGCCCCCGGCTCGGCCGACCCCGACAGCACGCCGCCCGACCCGCGCGCGGTGATGATCACTTGCCTGCGCGCGCTGACGGGCGG
>ERZ1034723.1378-NODE-1378-length-10552-cov-14.941412_pt1 | contig 10552 bp, 5 predicted proteins | sample MGYA00520637_ERZ1034723 | MGnify/ENA primary metagenome ERZ1034723 (study PRJEB33766, sample SAMN09781719) | gut metagenome | biome: gut microbiome | host: Homo sapiens | place: Madagascar | study: EMG produced TPA metagenomics assembly of the PRJNA485056 data... | reverse complement strand
GCTACAACAGCGCCTCCGCTACATTGACCGCTGGCCAGTCCAAGGCCGATTTCGTACTTGAGGAAGAGGCCATCAAACTGGATGACGTCGTGGTCATCGGTTACGGCGCGCAGAACAAGAGGGATGTTACGACATCCATCGCGTCCATCAAGGCCGAGGACTTCGCCAACACTCCGACCACTGACTTCCGTGAGTCGATGGCCGCCAAGATGCCTGGTGTCCAGGTCATCAACCTCGGCGGGCAGCCTTCCGGTAACGTCTCCGTAAGGGTCAGGGGTATCCAGTCCGCCACATCCGGCAACGACCCTCTCTATGTAATCGACGGAATCCCTTGCGACTCAAGGGCTTTCGCCAACCTTGACGGCAACGACATCGAGAGCCTTGAGGTTCTGAAGGACGCTTCCGCGGCCGCCATCTACGGTTCGAGAGGATCCTGCGGTGTCATCCTTGTCACCACAAAGCGTGGCGCCAACTCAGAGACTCCGGTCATCTCCTACGACGGACAGTTCAGTGTCTCCAATGTCTCAAAGAAGATCGATATGCTCGATGCGTACGAGTTTGCGGAGATATTCAAGGAGTCCAGGGACGGCGCTTATCTTTTCAATGTTCCGACCGGTTCGATCGGTGACCCTTACAGCGGTCGTCCGCAGAGTTACCACGATGTTGACCCTCTCATTACGTCTTACCTTCAGGACAAGACCGGGACTTTGACGAACACCGACTGGCAGGACGAGATCTTCCGCACGGCGCTCTCCCACAAGCACGCGCTCAGTGTCTCGGCCAGAACCAAGAACTACAACTACTACATCGGCGTGAACTACCTCAACCGCGAGGGAACCATCATCGGATCAGACTTCGAGAGGTACGGACTCAGGGCCAACCTTGACGGCAAGAAGGGCAAGCTGAAATATGGCGTAAGCTTCTCGCCTTCATATTCAAAGACCAACTATGTGAACTCTGACGGCCAGTACGGCAGCGACGGTGTGATCGCGACCGCTTTGATGGCTCCACCGGTGTTCCCGGCCTACAACTCCGACGGATCCTACAACTGGGATATGAACGGCTACCTGAGGTTCAACAAATGGGACACCCAGACCAACGAGGTGCTGAATCCTGTCGCCCTTGCCCTTGAGATCGACGATGTCAGGGAGAAACTGAATATGGTGGGCAACATACACGCTTCCTACGAGTTCATCAAGGGACTTGAATATAAGGTCACGGTCGGCGGTGACTATTATTCCTACATCAGGAACTACTACCGTCCATCATATATTCCTCTGAAGGGTATGAAGAACTACGACAAGCCTTCCGCCCCTACCGCAGCGAATTACGCCAACTCTTATTTCCATTGGAACGTCACCAACCAGATTTCGTTCAACAGGAAGTTCGGTGAGCACTCTATCAATGCCGTGGCTGTCTATGAGGCTGAGAAACAGGCTATTCAGACCTCGGCCATCAAGGGTACCGGTGTAGAGGGTGACGACAAGATCAGGACCACCAAAAGCAAGACGATCTCGATCGACGACACCTACAACGACAAGTACGCCTACACCTTCGCTTCTTGGCTTGTCCGCGCGCAGTATTCCTACAAGGGACGCTATATGTTCTCCGCCTCGATCAGAGGTGACGCATCCTCACGTTTCGCTCCGAACACAAGGTGGGGATATTTCCCTGCCGCGTCCGCCGGCTGGCGCATAAGCGATGAGAATTTTATGAGATGGACCAAGAACTGGCTGAACGACCTCAAACTGCGCGCCAGCATCGGCCAGACCGGTAACGCCCAGATCGGTAACTCGGCTTACCTGGCCCTTTACGGATCCAACACGCTTGACCTTGGCAACGGACTCGTCACTTCGATGTACCCGTCACAGATCGCCAACAACGAGCTTGGGTGGGAGAAGAACACCCAGACCAACATCGGTTTCGACGCGAACCTCTGGAACGGCCTTATCGGCATCAACGCAGACTTCTACTATTCCAAGACCACGGATATGCTCTTTAATATTCCGGTGTCATCTGTGTCCGGTCTGACGAAGTCCAATGTCAACATCGGATCGATGCAGAACAAGGGTGTCGAGATCACCTTGACCTCTCACAAGTCGTTCGGTGACTTCTCTATGGACTGGAACGCCAACTGGTCGCTGAACAGGAACAAGGTTCTGTCGCTCGGTGACGAGGACGCTCCGCTGATCGTGGCTTCCTCATATTCAGGAGCCAACTACATCACGAAAGTCGGCTATCCGGTAGGTTGCTACTATCTGCTCGTGCAGGACGGTGTGTTCCACAACCAGGAGGAACTTGACACGTACCCTCATTTCCCTACAACCACTGTCGGCGACTTCCGCTTTGTGGACGCCAACGGTGACGGCAAGCTCGACAAGGACACCGACCGTGTGATTGTCGGCAACTATATGCCAGACTTCTACTACGGATTCGGAGTTCAGCTTGGCTGGAAGGGACTTGATCTCTCAGCTAACTTCCAGGGTGTCTATGGCAACGAGATCCTGAACCTTGAGAGACGTTACCTTCTGAATATGGAGGCATCCTCGAATATGATGAAGGAGTCCCTGAACAGGTTCCCTTACGGCAATCTCAACAGGGCCACCAGAAAATCCTCCGGCAACAACGGCTCCTGCACATCGACCTTCCATCTGGAGGACGGCTCATACCTCAGGCTCCAGAACCTGTCCCTCGGCTACACGATGCCGGACAAGTGGTTCCGCGGCACCAGCATCTCCAAGATGAGAATCTACGTCCAGGGAACCAACCTGTTCACGTTGACTCATTACTCAGGCTACAACCCTGAGGTGAACAAAAGATCCTCCGACGCTCTCACTCCGGGTGAGGACTATTGCTCCTACCCTCTTTCAAGGACGTTCAGTGTAGGTGTTAACTTTAATCTGTAATGAATATGAAAAATATCATAAAATCAGCATTGATCGGTCTTGCGGCGTTTGGCCTTGCCTCCTGCGGAGACAGTTTCTTCGAGCAGTATCCGGCCAACACCGTGACGGAGGGAAACTACTATCTGACTGACGATGATTTCAACCAAGGGGTTTACTGCTGCTACGAGAAGCTGAAAACGAATATGGGCTTCTTCCTTACCGAGCTGGCCTACAGAAGCGACGAGTGCGAGCTTGTCTCTATGGCCGTCTCCACTCAGGACAGGTATGACGTTGATCATTTTCAGGAGAGATCCAACAACAAGCTGCTGAAGGACTCGTGGAACGCTTGGTATAATGGAATATACCGCTGCAACGATGTCCTTGACCATATGGCCGGCAAGAGCCTTCCGAACGGTGACAAATACCGTGGAGAGTGCCTGTTTATGAGGTCTTGGTGGTATTTCAGCCTTTACAGGGTCTTCGGAGTCGTGCCTGTGACACGTACTGTGGTCACCCCGGCGCAGGCAAAGACAATCCCGAGATGCACGGAGGACGAGATGTACAACCTTCTTGTGGATGATCTCAAGGAAGCGATCGATCTCCTTCCGGCTAAGCGTTCCGCTGAGGTCGCAAGGGTAGCGAAGATCGCCGCCCAGGCTCTTCTCGGCAAGGTTTATCTGACTTTCGGCAAGTACGCCGAGGCGCAGGCCGTGCTTGAGGATGCGATGAAGGACACGAACTTCGGCCTTATGGCGACAACCGGAGCCGCCTTCGATGTCGCCAACAAGATGAACAAGGAAATCATATTCGCCCTTTACTATAACAAGACCAACGACAACGGTCACGGCTATTGGTTCAGCACGGGTGTAGCTGATCCTAAGCTTCGCCCTAACCCTACGGCAGCGTTCAAGTCCGTCTATTCCGCTGATGACAACAGATTCTCCCTTATAGGTGAGTATCAGGAGATAACTCCAGGGAAGCTTTACGCGATCAACAAGTATATGGACACCTACGACGCCACTTACACCCAGCAGGTGGGGAATGATTTCCCGTTCATCAGGTACGCGGACGTTGTCCTGATGTACGCCGAGGCTCTGGGACAGCAGGGAAGGATAGCTGATGCCCTTGTTTATCTCAACAAGACCCGCGCCCGCGCCGGTCTGGCGGAGCTGACAGAAACCGAAGTTCCTGACAAGGATGCCTTCGTCGAGGAGCTCGCCGCCGAGAGAGGCAAGGAGTTCGCCCTTGAGGGACAGAGATGGTTCGATCTCGTGCGTCTTGGACTGGCCGTGGAGTACTTCAAGAATCTTGGCTACTCTCTTGATTCACACAACCTTCTCTTCCCGATCCCTCAGGATCAGATCGAGATCGTGAACGATGATTCCATCCTCTGGCAGAATCCTGGATTCTGATGATGATAACACTAAGATATTGATAAACACTGAAAAGAAATGAAACGAATATTATATTGCATCATTGCGGCGATCGCTTGTCTGACGGTAAGCTCCTGCTGGCAGGAGGATATTCCCGAGACAGGAGGACCGCGTCATCAGGTGACTGATTTGAAGGCGGTTCCGGGTGATGAGGAGGTTCAGTTGTCGTGGTCTGTTCCGGAGGGATGGAATCCGACTGAGTACATCATCACTTACACCAAAGGCAGCGAGCAGACCATCCGCACCACATCTCAGGATTATACCGTAGCGGACCTTGCGAACGGGGATGACTATGTGTTCTCCGTACAGGCTGTCTATGGAAGTCTGATCTCCAACCCTGTCGAGGTCTCCGCGAAGCCGACGACCTCAAGGCTGGCCGTGACGGATCTTGACGCTGACGCTTCGGACGCCACTGTCACGTTGACTTGGACCCGTCCTTCCCGACTGCTTACTTCCTACACCTTGACTTGGTTTATGGAAGGGGCCGAGACCGACGTTCAGAAAGCCGAGATCGAGGCCGACAAGGAAAGTTATGACGTGACCGGCCTGACAAACGACAAGAACTACACGTTCACCCTTGTGGCCAATTATCCTAAGGGAGCTTCGGATCCCGCCCAGATCAAGGCTATGCCTACTCTGGCCATTCCTTATATGCTTGACAGGACAAAGGCCGCCATCAACCAGCCTATCCGGTTCACATTCAACACCGAAGGTTATCCTGGCGCGTCGAATGTCAAGTGGGTATTCCCTGACGGAAAGGTTCTCGAAGGTGTCGAGGTTTCCAAGGGCTTCACCGCGACCGGAGCGCAGCAGGTTACCCTGAGCGCGGACATCAAGGGCAAGACAAAGACCTGGACCCTTGAGGTGGAGATCCGTCCGTATGTCGTATTCTTCAACGATTGGGAGATGTCCGGAACGTCCTACGAGGGATTCAAGGCCAGCTGCCCTGTCTTCTCGCCTGACGGAAAGACCGTCTATAATATCACCTTCAACAAGAAGGCCGTTCTCTATGCGTTCGATGTCATCAGCGGAGATCTCAAGTGGAAATATGTCCCGGAAACCAATTCGGCCAGCTACAATCCTCTGACTGTCAATCCTAAGACCGGTGACATCTACTATGGAACCACATCCTCAGGCCAGTTCTACGCTGTCACCGCTGAGGGACAGCTCAAATGGAAGTTCACCGAGGCCGGCTCGATGCAGAGCGCCGCGCCTGCTGTCAACTCTGCCGGTACGGAAGTCTATATCGGTGACAAGGCCGGAAATGTGTTCGCCATCGACGCCGCCTCCGGCACAAAGAAATGGCAGGCGGCCATTGGCACGGCGGTCGCTGGTCTCCTCGTGAACGGACCAGAGCTTGTAGTTGGCGCCGGAGCGACCATAACATTCCTGAACATCTCTGACGGCTCTCTGCTCAAGACATTGACGATGAGCGCGAATATGGTCGGAATCTCAGGCTTTGCCGTGGCCGCTGACAAGAACACAATGTACGTTCCTGTTGCAAACGGCCTCAGCTCGATTGATCTGGCCAAGAAGGAGATCATCGTTGACAACTTCGTCTTCGCAGGCAACAATCCTTATGAGCCGGTTGTGGCTCCGAACGGAACCGTCTTCGTAGGCTGCAAGGACAACCACGTCTATAACATAGACAAGGATCTGACCAAGGTCAACTGGAGTTATGAGCATATCCTCTCCAATGGAGGCAAGGCCAACGCTTTCAACTTCTCACACCCTTGCGTGGACACCGAGAACCACTTCTACATCACTTCCGGACAGTACGGCAACACTTCCTATATTTTCAACAGTGATGGAACGATCAAGGAATCCTGGAGCGAGAACGCTGATGACACAAACCAGAAGCAGATGGGGGGCAACAACCTTCTTGACGGTGTGTTCTATTCAGCCTTCATCGGATCCAAGACGGCCAACGGTCTGATGGTCGGCAAATATGTCGGTGGCCAGAGAGCCTCAGGATGGAGCACCCACGGTGGTGACATCTGCGGTTCCTGCTGCCTAAGGTAATCATTTCCGGCCCGGCCCGTGGGAAAAAGTCCTGCGGCCGGGTCGGGATATTCATTAAAAATGAAGAAAATGAATAAGATAAGGTTTATATCCATTGTGTCGGCCGCGCTTGCCTTGTGTGCCGCCGGCGCTTGCTCGGAGGACAAGGATTCCGAGATCAGGGATCTTGCGGTCAAGGCCAAGATAACCTTGAGCCCGTATTATGAGGCGAGCAAGGACTTCAAGACCGCGGGGGCTATTGTCACACCGGCTTGGGGAGCCGATGACAAAGGTGTCATAATGCTGGAGCCGGACGGAATCGCGAAGAGAGCCGAGGCTTCTCCGATCATCACGGGAAGCAGCTCATCGTATTTCCTGTTCAATGTCCAGGCTTCCCGGCTTGAGACCACGGTGTTGAGTTGGTACCCTTCCAAGGCGGATGTGCGTTTGTCCGGGAAAAACGTGAAATATACCATTCCGACCAACCAGAACGGAACCGAGGTTCCCGTTATGCTGGACGTGGTGAGCGCCAATGTCAATTCCTACGAAGGCTGTGACTTCAAACTGAAGCCTGCCGGATGTATGGTGTTCGTGAACGTCGCGATGGGGGACTACGATGTCGCTTCGCTTGAGCTGACCGCCAACGGCGGAGAGAATCTTGCCGGCGAGGTCACCGCTGACATCGCCGAGGGCACATTCACCGCAAACTCAGCGTCCGTCAAGATGACTCCGACCACTCCGGTGGACTGCCGCTCGAACTCTGTGTTCATCCCTGTCTATTGCGCTCCTGTCACCCTTTCAAAGGGCTTCACCGCTAAGATAACAACTTCTTCCGGCCAGACGATCACAGCCACAAACCACAGCGAGATCGTCCTTGAGGCGGGCGAGAGGATCAGCACCGAGAAGCTGGCAGAGGACGAATCGACCGAACTTGTTTTCTGCGGAGACAACCACGTGTTCGTCATCAACGCGGCAGTCGCCAAGGATTCCTACAAGGAAGGTCTTATCTGGTCGTGGGATGCCAGAACAGCTGCCTCTGAACTCGGACTCGCTGCCGATCGTTGCGACCATCTGGACGAGTGCAAGTTCGTGGACAACGGCACCAAACTGCTGCTGACAAGTTCCTACGGATGGTGCATCCTTTTGGACTACGCCACCTCAAAGGTGCTTTTCCACGCGACCGGACTGCCTAACGCCCATTCCGCTGAATATCTCCCTGGAGGCTACATCGCTGTGGCCACATCCATAGGATCGACCGCCAACCACAACAAGGTGCATATCTATAATTCGGCCAGGTCAGAGGTCTCATTGGCGAACGCCGACCTTTATTCCGGCCACGGAGTTGTCTGGGACTACAAGAGGAACGTGCTGTACGCCGCCGGCGGAAATGTCATCAAGATATTCAAGATCAACGGCCTCGGCACCGACAAGCCTTCGTTTGAGCTCGTCAAGAGCATCACGGCTCCTCAGGGTGGAATCCACGACATCAACCGTGTGGACGACAACACCATCACAGTGGCCGGCAGCAAGGCTTACCTGTTCAATGTCGAGACGGAACAGTTCACGGAGATGTCATTGTTCTCAGGCTCCACCGCTCTGAAGTCCCTGAACTACAACGCCGAGACCGGCGAGGTTTGGTACACGGACGCGACCATCCCGGAGGGAGATGAGAGCTGGTCTTCCCACAAGATCCGCTACAGCAGGAACACCAGCGCCTCCGCCCCAGACAGAATCATCAATGTTGACATTGATATGTACAAGGTCCGTGTAAGAAAGTGGTAAATAATCGTTATATTTGTCAGGTGGAATGCTTAATGAAGACAAGCAGTTACTTGAGCAGATAGCAGGAGGGGATGTCAAGGCTCTTGGCATCCTCTATGTTCTGTATGCCGGGCGCATCCGAAATTTCGCGTTCAGTATGCTTCAGAACTCCTCGGAGGCGGAGGACATCACGCAGGATATGTTCCTCAAGATCTGGAACTCCCGTAAAGCTCTCCGTGAGGTTGATTCGCTCAAGTCCTACCTGTTCAGTATGGCGCACAACGCCGTCCTGAATCTCATTAAGCGCAAGGGCGTGCGCGACAGGTACCATAAGGCCACTGTCGGAGTCAGCACGGAGCGGTATGAGCCGTCGTTCCAAATGGACACGTTCGAGTTGCTGAAAAGCATAGACGAGGCTTTGGAAGATATGTCTGTCCTAAGGAAGACAATCTTCAGGATGAACCGCTACGAACACAAGACTTACCAAGAGATTGCCGACGCGCTGATGATAAGTCCCAAGACGGTCCAGTACCACATCTCCTGCGCCCTCGCTGAACTAAGGAAGCTTCTTTAGACATTGACTGACAAAATTTTAAAAATTAATGAATATATGAAAGCAAGAATTTTGTACCTGATCGCCGCCGCTGTGTGCCTCTGCTCCTGCGGGACGGCAAAGAAGAATGTGGTTGATGCGGCCAAGTACCCTAACAGGGCCGAGATGATCGTGGCGCAGATGCACGACCCGGCCTCAAAGTATGTGGTCGTGGCCTGCCACAGAGGCGACTGGCGCAACTATCCGGAGAACTCCATCCCTGCCATCGAGTCCATCATCAGGATGGGCGCTGACATAATGGAGCTCGACCTCAAGCTCACCAAGGACAGCGTTCTCGTGCTCTCTCACGACAGGACGATCGACCGCTGCACCACCGGAAAGGGCTTTGTAAGCGATTACACCTTGGATGAGCTCAAGAAGTTCCGTCTCAAGCGCGCGCACGGCGTTGCCACCGACTCCCTGCACATCTGCACCCTCCGCGAGGCGCTGGAGTGCTGCAAGGACCGCATCTGCGTGAACGTGGATCAGGGTTATGAATATTACGACTTGGTTCTCGCCCTCACCGAGGAACTCGGAGTCACCGACCAGATCCTGATCAAGGGCAAGAAGCCTGTAGCCGAGGTGGCCGGGAGGATGGCCGCCCACGAGCACAATATGATGTATATGCCTATCATTGACATCCAGAAAGAGGCCGGAAAGGCTCTTTTCAATGAATATATGGAGACCGGCACCGTTCCTCTCGCCTACGAGGTTTGCTGGAAGAAGATGACCCCTGAGGTTGAGGACTGCTTCAAGAAGATTATCGACTCAGGCTCAAAGCTTTGGATCAACACTATCTGGGGAAGCCTCTGCGGCTATCTGGACGATGACAAGGCTCTTGACTGCGGCGATCCTGCCCTCATCTACGACCAGGTGATCGGCTACGGCGCGTCACTCATCCAGACCGACCGTCCTGAGCAGCTGCTCAAGTACCTCCGCGAAAAGGGATTGCACGATTAGGAAGCCGTCTGGATAGTCATAATATTCATTTAAGATGGCTTCATTTCTCGATTTTTTCAGGATAAGTTCTCCGTCCGCCGCCAAGGTGGCTCCGGAAAACACTGACAAGGTCTGGAAACGTTCCCGCTTCCAGTCCTTCATCGCCATCACGTTCGGCTACGCGCTCTACTACGTGTGCCGTATGTCGATGGGCGTGATGAAGCAGCCGCTGATCGATGCCGGTCTGCTCAACGCCACACAACTTGGTATCATCGGTGCCTGCCTTTACTGGACCTACGCCGTGGGCAAGTTCGTCAACGGATTCCTGGCCGACGGCTCGAACGTCAAAAGGTTTATGGCCACCGGTCTGGTTCTGTCTGCGGCCGCCAACCTGATTATGGGAGTGCTTGGCGCCACAGCGGTCAGCGCGGGCATCAGCAGTTCCATCATATTCATAGTGTTCGCGATAATGTGGGGCATCAATGGTTGGGCTCAGTCTATGGGCTCTCCGCCTTCCATCGTTACACTTTCTAGATGGTTCCCGCTGCGGATACGTGGCACGTACTATGGATTTTTCAGCGCCTCGCACAACATCGGTGAGGGCCTTTCGTTCATATTCGTAGGTTCAATTGTCGCAGCCTTCGGTTGGAAATGGGGCTTCTTCGGAGCTGCCTGCGCCGGCCTTCTGGGAGTGCTTCTGATCCTGTTCTGGCTCCACGACACGCCTGAGAGTAAGGGACTCCCGTCCATCGAGGAACTTTCCGGCGAGGAGACCAAGAAGCCTGCCACGGAAGAGTCCACCGAGTCCGCCGAGGCCAGGGCCGCTGAGACAAGAAAGATCCAGAAAGCCGTTCTCCGCAATTCCGGAGTGTGGATTCTGGCCCTTTCCAGCGCCTTTATGTATATGAGCCGCTACGCCATCAACGAGTGGGGCACGATCT
>ERZ1034723.1371-NODE-1371-length-10574-cov-13.867763_pt1 | contig 10574 bp, 8 predicted proteins | sample MGYA00520637_ERZ1034723 | MGnify/ENA primary metagenome ERZ1034723 (study PRJEB33766, sample SAMN09781719) | gut metagenome | biome: gut microbiome | host: Homo sapiens | place: Madagascar | study: EMG produced TPA metagenomics assembly of the PRJNA485056 data... | reverse complement strand
CAGGTAGCTGCCGGAGGTGGTCTGGGTCAGGTTGATGATCTGCCGCACATAGCCCTGATGCACATTGGGCCCGATGAGCAGCAGGCTGCTCTGGGTCAGGCTGCCGCCGCTCTTGTGCATGGAGACCGAGGCCATATCGGCTCCCGCAGCCATGGCGGAAACGGGCAGGCCGTTGCCAAAGTAAAAGTGAGTGCCGTGGGCCTCGTCGGCCAGGCAGAGCATCCCGGCCTCGTGGGCCATCTTCACGATGGCGCGCAGGTCGGAACAGATGCCGTAGTAGGTGGGGTTGTTCACCAGAACGGCCACGGCGTTGGGGTGCTCCTTGATGGCCTTGGCCACCTGCTCCCGCTTCATGCCCAGCGAGATGCCCAGCCGCTTGTCCACCTCGGGATTCACATAGACCGGGACCGCGCCGCAGAGCACCAGCGCGTTCAGCACACTGCGGTGCACGTTGCGGGGCAGGATGATCTCATCGCCCCGCTTACAGGCTGTCAGCACCATGCTCTGCACAGAGCTGGTGGTGCCGCCCACCATTAAAAAGGCATGGGCCGCGCCAAAGGCATCGGCGGCCAGCTCCTCGGCCTCCCGGATGACCGATACCGGGTGGCAGAGATTATCCAGCGGCTTCATGCTGTTCACGTCCACACCCACGCACTGCTGGCCCAGAAAGGCCGTCAGTTCCGGGTTGCCGCGGCCCCGCTTGTGGCCGGGCACATCAAAAGGTACCACACGCATCTGCCGGAACTGCTCCAGCGCCTCATAAATGGGCGCGCGGCGCTGATCCAGCCGGAACCGTGTACGGTTCTCACTCATCTTTTCTCCTCCGTCCCTGGTTCCGGCGCAGCAAAAAAGCGCAGGCCCACCACACTGGTGCAGACCTGCGCTTGAAAAAGCGTTCTGAACATGCAGACAAAGCCCCGGTGACACTGGGGAAAATCTCCGCATGGTTCAAAAAGACGGGATGACGAGAGTCTATATAGCAATTACACTTTTACTACTCTTATTGACCGTTTCACAAGTCTGCGCACGGGCTGCGCAATTTCATGGTTGTAAAGGAACCAACTTATAAAATTTGAGCTTCAAACTCAATCAATAATGGCAGCTTGCGCCGCCGGTCGGCAGTGGACCCGGCTGTCCGTATGGCCTTAGCCCCGATGGGCGGTCCCAGGTAATTTGCTTTGAAAAGACTCTGACACGCTTTGTCTCTCAAAATCGATGATATCTTATCATGCTATGAGGGTGGTGTCAATACTTTTTGGGAAAATAAAGCGGAAAATGCGGAAGAATGTTACTTTTAGGAATTGATATTGTATAAATGATATGCTTACCTATAACATCTTCCACACGCGGTAAATCCTAAATACCGTGCTTCACCAAGATCAACTCTTCTGGGATTAATCATACCACTACAAGAGGAATTGCTATGATATCGTTTCCCGCCGTTTGTGGGAATCCACACTAGGAGGCCTACTTTTTTATAGGCGGTGGAAGGAGCCGTTTTTACAGTGGATTTTGATGTTGAGGTACTGCTAGAGGATGTACTGGTTGACTTGGAGGGGGCAGACACGCTTTGGGATGGTTGTGAAGTTGTTGATGTGGCTGTTTCAACAGGAGTAGGTGTTTCAGCTTTTACTTCTTCTACAGGTGCGCTTGCAGAAGAGACTTCACTTGGTGCGGTCTGGGTATCGGAACCTTGAGATTTGACATACGGAAGTGCAAGCGAGTATCCACTATTCTTGTAATCGTTAAGGTCTATGTCTAAGTAATATGTGGTTCTTAGAATATCTAATTTTGCAATATCATTACCAATGAGTTTTCCATAATCAGACAAATAAGAGACTGTACTATTGTAGTTGAATGTTATAGCGTTGGAATTTGAAGCTGGAGTGAAATCGTAAAGTGTGCCAGCTGGAAGATAGTGGTCAAACAAATATTCCTGTTTGTTTTCGCCTTCTTTTGCAGAGAACTGAATTGTAACTTCCACTGTATAACCAGAAAGCAGGAATTTGTCTGATTCGTATTGTACATTTGCTTTTACAGCGTCTTCACTGGTAAAATCCTGCAATGATGTCACAACGACTCTTTCAATCGTTGCATCCGTCAAGTTTCCAAGATGGTTTGATAAAAGTTGTACTGTGCTGTCAATTCCTGCATAGTAGGCCCGTTTTCTCTGTACTGATTCTTCATCTGTTAATGCGGACGCACCCAAAAGGAAGGATGCAGAGATAAGAAGTGTAAAGAAAAATGAAAAGAATCTTTTACGGTTCAAACAATATCACCTCTTCGATTAAGAAACTGTTTGTGCATTATAGGTACCAGAACTATAAAGCCAAACCATATCCAGATTGTCCTTATTGGTTCCACCTGCTTTTTTATATAAATCATATAAATGCAGCCATCCATTTTTTACATCGTCGGTAAGTTCAAATTCTATATATTGTTCTCCATTAACTAGAGCGACAGCAATTGAATCATCTCTATGTGTTTCAAAATCTTCCATAAAATTAATAGAGTTTCTATCAATTGGAAACATCATTGTTTCGTTGTAACAGTTTAACTCATTGTCCCATGCATTTTGCATCTGTATCTTTCCAAACTGATAAAGATTATTTCCAATTTTAAAATAGATTTCATTAATATTGGCTTTATCTAGTGAAAAAAAGACAACTGTCACACAAAACAGATCATACTTCTGAGAAGCAATCACCATTGGGAGAAAATGAACAATGGTATTGTTAACCACGATTGTGCCTTTTGTACTTTTTCCCATCGAATCAACACTAATAGTAACATCTCCATCTGTAGATGGAAAAACCGTAATATCATCCTCACCATGAAAAACTTTCAAATTAAGATTTTCTGTTGCAAATGCTGATACTGCAATAGATATTGCTAGTACCATTGTAATCATACAAGAAACAAATCTCTTTTTCATCGCATTATCTCCAATCTCAATTAGAACGCATTGTGACTTTTGTATCTTCAATCGCTGTTATGAGTTTCATGTTCTCAGAATTCATTCCACCTGCCATCGAATAAAGGTTATACACGTTAATCATACCATCTTTTACATTATCAGGTAAAAAGAAGTCAACTCGTTCCGAATCACTGCTTAACCGAACTTTTATTTTCTCATTGCGATGCTCAATTAAATCTTGCATAAAAGATGTAGAATCATTTGTAATGGCAAATGCTAGATGCTCTTGAATTGTTCCATCGGAGTACACCTTTCTGCTGGTTGTAAAATCCGTAAACGTATATACATGCTCTCCAACCTTTATGGAAACCTTTTCTATAAACATCCAGTTCTTTGCAAAATAGTCAATGTTCCATGTGTATTCATCTGCTGAAGTAATTGCAATAATCCTTGGATAGATAGATACGTAATCGTAGTCATAATCAAGTCGAATGTCTCCTTCACCCTTTAACAATGAAGTTGAGCTTATTGTCGTTGCTTTTGACATATCATCATATTTTACGGTTATATCCTCTGCATTCTCGAACACATTCATATTTAATCTGGGTGAAGCATAGGAAGCTAAAGAGATAGACACTATCAGTATCCAAACTATAGCTAGTGCAGATATTCTTTTTTTCATAATTTGATTCCTCCCTAAGTTCTTATCAGCAAATTGCACCGATTAGCTTGTTTTACACACCTCCGTTCCCTTTTTATTAATTATACATCATTAAACTACAAATGTATACACTTATGGTGCGATTCTTATAATTGTAGTCTACAAATTTCAATCTCTTTTGGCTACACTTGTAGTAGAAAGAGGTGCATTATGGAGAACTATTCAAATAAAAAACTGATAATTCGTCCTCGCCGGGCTGCATTGGGTAAGACTGCCGTTGTCTCTGTGCGCCTTTCAGAAGATACTATAAAGCGTCTGGATGCCATTACTGCTCGTACTGGACATAGCCGCAATGAGCTGATTCAGTTGTGTGTAGAGTTTGGTTTAGAGAATATGGAAATCAAAGAGGATTAATAACAGTACTCTGTTAAAGTTAAACGTAAAAAGGCTACTACACCAGCATAACACTGGATGTGGTAGCCTTATGATAAGGTGACCATTTGAGCAAAATTTAGAGCGAATCGTCTTGACACAATGCAAATGTTCAGTTAAAATAGCATAGTAATCTTTTGAAAGCACACACAATTCTTGCTGAATTTGAAATTATAAGGTGACCAATAAGGCGACTTGATAATTTGACAAAAAGGAAAATAACGATAATGCGCCATCGCCAAGCGGTAAGGCAGGGGACTTTGACTCCCCCATCGTAGGTTCGACTCCTGCTGGCGCAACTGAAAAAGAACCCGCAGGGGGCCTGGGCGACAGGTTCCCTGCGGGTTTTATTTTTTTGTGAAAAGAGGTTGTTTGTGTGAACGAAGAGAATTCTCTGCTGACCGGGGCAGTGCGGCCCGCGCTGCTGCGGTACGCGCTGCCCATTATCCTGAGCATGGTGGCAACACAGTTTTACGCCGTGGCCGATACCATGATCATCGGCCTGCGGCTGGATGCCGATGCGCTGGCGGCAGTGTCCAACGCTTCCACGGTGCTGATGATCTTTCTGTTCATTTCCGGCGGCATGGAGTTGGGCGGCGGCCTGCTGGTGGCGGCGGGCAAGCCCACTGCCACAAAGCATGAGATGACAGAGCTGCTGTACAACCTGCTGTTCGTGGATGAGGTCATTGCCCTGTTCACCACGGCAGTGGGCTTTGTGACCCTGCCGGCCCTGCTGCGGCTGATCAACACGCCTGCGGAGATCCTGGATACCGCTGTGCTCTACGGGCGCATCTATCTGCTGGGGCTGCCATTTCTGATGCCCTACGATCTGAGCAAGGAGTGTGTCATGGGCTGCGGCGATTCCAAAACGCCGCTCAAGGTCATTGTGGCGACCAGCGTGATGAATATTGTGCTTGACCTTGTTCTGGTGGGGCCCTTCGGGGTAGCCGGTGCGGCGGCTGCCACAGCGGCGGCGCAGGTGGCGGGCGCAGTTTACATGGTGGCGTTTCTGCGCTGCACCCAGATGGACGCGGCCTTCTCGCCCCGGATGCTCAAGGCGCGCTATGCCAGGGATATCTTCCGGCTGTCGGCCCCCAACAGTGTCCAGCAGGCCAGCGGCACCATCATCACCACGGTCAAACAGGGGCTGCTGGGCGGCCTGGGTGTGGAAGCCATTGCAGGCTTCTCCTGCGCAGGCAAGCTGTCCAGCCTGCTGATGATGCCGGTGTTCGGCTTTGTGCAGTCCACAGTGTTCTTTATTGCGCAAAACACAGCCGCCCTTCAGCCGGGCCGTGTGAAAGAGGGCCTGCGGGAAGGGCGGCGGATCTTGTTGGTGTATTCGCTTGGGGTGGTGGCGGTCTGCATCGGCCTGCGGGGACCGCTGCTCCGGCTCTTTACCACCGACCCGGCAGCGGCCAGCTACGGCTGCACCATGCTGGCCTTTGAGTCGGTGACCTACCTGTTTGTGGCACAGAAGCATCTGTTCGAGGCCCGCCTGCGCGGTGCCCAGAAGATGGGGCTGTATCTGGCCTCCAACCTGGGGCAGATCGCCCTGAACCTGCTGGCCTGTGTGATCCTTGTACCCCGCATCGGTTTTGCGGGCTTCTGGATGTCCAGCTGGATCAGCGCACCCATCGGAATGCTGCTGGCGGCGGCACTGGCGAACCTCTCAGGCACTTCGCACCAGCTCCCCTAATAGGGGGGCTTGCCGCTCCTACCGGGAGAGGTGGCATCTCGCAGGGATGACGGAGAGGTTCAGCCGATCACCTCATACTGAAAATACTCGCACTTGACCTTGCTGCCCACCTCGATCTCGGGCGGCAGCAGGGCCAGCGCAACGGGGTTCAGCTCGTCACTTTCAATGTCGGTGCGGCGCAGGTTGACATAATCGCCGTCAAAGCTGACGACCTCGTAATACCAGGGGCCCATAGGATACCTTCTTTCATTTGAGCTTTTCTTTGAGCTGCTGCTTTTTGGAGCGGCGGCTTTTTTAATGCTTCCGTTTTTTCTTTTTGTCCCAGGCAAAGTACCCGGTGTAGAGCAGGAACACGGGCAGGGCGGCAAGGGTGACAGTCCGGCTCAGGCGGATGCCGTCCGGCTGATAGACAAAGTCGATGGTGACCGTTCCGGCGGGGCAGAGAACGGCCATCAGGCCCTCGTCCACCCGCAGGATCTCGGTCTCCTGCCCGTCCACATAGGCCGTGAAGCCGTCATCGTAGGGCACGGAGAAGAACATCAGGTTGGTCCTGTCCAGCGTGGCCTCAGCGTGGAAGCCTGCGCTGGTCATCTCAAAGGTGGTGCAGGCAGAGGCCCGGCGGTCGGCGCAGTCCTGAGTGTAGCGGGTGTAGGTCAGGTCGTTGAGCTCTGCCGTGGGCAGGGGTGTGAGGTACTGCCCGTAGGCTACCGCATCCTCCTCGGTGAGCACCAGTGCCCGCATGAGCAGGTTGGAGCGGGTGGGAGTCACGGTGTCCTCATACTGGGTCTCGGTGAGGTAGTAATCGTAGGTGAAGCCCATGGGAACGTAGTTCTGGTTCTCGTAGAGAACATAGCCGTCCAGGGTGTCGTAATACGCCCAGCCCTCATCGGCCTCAGCGCGGAACTGCTCCTGATGCGCAAGTGTGGTCAGCAGATATCTGACGCTGAGCAGGCCGCGCAGGGCGTAGTTGGAGAGCTCGGGCTGACTGCGCACATCCCGCTTGACCCCCAGTGCCGGATAGAAGCTGAGGATGCTGGGAGCGGCGGTGCTGCCGAAATACTGCAGGCAGCTCTTGTCCAGCCACAGGCCCAGATTGTCGTGGGTCTTGTAGGTGTCAATGCGCCAGTCACCCTCGGGCAGATCCTCCTTCAGGGCCAGCGCGTTGATGTACTGCTCCACAAGGTCACTGTCGGTGTTCCACTGGCCGAACTTGCCAATGCCGATGTGGACGATGCCGAACAGGCAGCTGAACGCCAGCACACCGGCCAGCAGGCGGCGGGCAAAGACCCTGCGCTGCTGCCAGCGCCTGCAGAGGCAATGGTAGACGGCCAGCCCGCCCAGACCAAAGGCAAGCACGGCGCAGTACTGGCCCGGATTCTGCAGCACGCCCAGGCTCCACTCTTTGGTGGTGGCATCCTGCACGGGCACCAGTGCAAAGGCCAGCGTGGCGATCATCACAAAGGCAATGCTCCGGGCGGGGCGGGCGAGGTCGAGGCTGGGGTCCTCCCACGCGCTCACCGTCATGGCCGCAAGGATGAGCACCGGCATATAGAACCACCGGGCATAGTAGCTGGAATTGAGGGCATAGAACGCGCTGTTCAGGATGGGCACCAGCGCAAATACCATGCAGACGGCAATGATCCGCTTTTTGCTGTCGCCCTGCCGGGCACGCCAGTAGGCCACCACACCGGCCAGACTGCACAGGGGCAGATAGGCTGTCATGCTGGTCCATTTGATGATGCCCTCAGACCAGATGGAGGTCATATAGGGGGAATCCGGGGGCAGCACCCAGCTCAGCAGAATGGCCAGATACTGCTGGGGCTTGGAATAGGTCAGAAAGCCCCAGCCGGAGGAAAGGTCGATGGTGCGCGGGTTCTGCAGCACGCTGAGGACAGTGGGCCAGAGCACCACAAAGCCCAGTGCCACGCCCAGCAGGCTCTCAAAGGCCAGCTGACCGAAGAGGCGGGGCGTGAGCTGGAACTCCCCGGCGGAGAGCTTGCAGACGAAGTAGATGACGAGGAAGAGCACCTGCCCCACAAAGAAAAAGTAGTTGTTGAGCAGGTTCACCGCCACCCAGAAGGCGAACCATCCGTGGCGGTGCTCGTAGATGGTCTCATCCAGTGCCCAGAGCATCCAGGGGAAGAGGGCCAGCACATCGATGAAGTGGTTGAAGAAGATGTTGTACAGCCCCCAGCCCGAAAAGGCGTAGAGGGCCGCACCCAGCACCGCAAAGTTCGGGTCTTTGACGTAGCGGCGCAGGTACAGATACGCGCCGCCGCCCGCCACAGCGAACTTGAGCACCAGCAGCGGCACCATGAGGTAGGGGAGCCAGTTCTGCGGGAAGAGCAGGGAAAACCAGAAGAAGGGGGAGCCGTACAGGTAGAACGAATAGGCGTTCATGGTTCCGCTGCCCAGGTCAGTTGCCCAGGAAAAGGTGTTCTTCACGCCTCCGTATCCGGCGGGGTAGCCTGCCCCCTTGAGAAAGCCGTTCATGTAGCGGTAAAAGCTGATCTGCTGGCTGTTGAAATCGCCTGCATAGTGGAAAAAGCCGCCGTCCAGCAGATAGAACGGCAGGAAGATGAGGGCGGCTGTCAGGGCGCAGAGCCCCACGGTGAGCCAGAACTTATCCTGCTTCTGCCCCAGCATCCGGGGCGAAGAATGAAATGCAGTCATGCGTCAGTCCTCTTTTCAGTATCGGAAATTTCCCGCTTACGGGAACGGCACCTCGCGGGTGTCATCGGGGTCCTGCGCGGCCCTGCGCTGCTGCTCGAACACCGCGTCGATGAGGGTGTCGAGGTCAGAGAGGCGGCTCAGCTCACAGCAGTAGCGCCGCAGGCTGGCGGCCCCCTTCAGGCCCTTCATGTAGTGCATGGTCTGGGCCCGGGCCTGGGGCATGGCAACGAACTCGCCCTTCTGCTCCACCATCTCCTCCACCTGCCGGCGCAGGGCGTTCATCCGGGCCTGCAGGTTCGGCTCCTTGGGGGCGGGCAGGCCCTCCAGCGCGGCGTTCACCCGCTCAAAGAGCCAGGGGTCGCCCAGGGCGGCCCGGGCGATCATCACGCCGTCGCAGCCGGTCTCCTCCACCATCAGCACAGCATCCTCGGCGGTGCGGATATCGCCGTTGCCCAGCACGGGAACGTGGACGGCATCCTTCACCGCCGCAATGATGGACGGGTCGATGCCCGGGGTGTACATCTGCTCCCGGGTGCGGGCGTGGACGGCGATGAGCACCGCGCCCGCCTGCTCACAGGCTTTGGCGCATTCCACGGCCGTGATGTGCTCCGCGTCCCAGCCCTTGCGCATCTTCACGGTGACGGGGCGGGAGGTGTTTTTGACCACTTCCTCCACAATACGGCCGCAGCGGTCGGGGTCAAGCATCAGCTTGCTGCCCGCCCCGCCCGAGACGATCTTGGGGGCCGGGCAGCCCATGTTGATGTCCAGAAAATCGAACGCGTACTGCTCCACGGCGGCAGCGGCCTGCCCCATGATCTCGGGCACTTCGCCAAAGATCTGCACGCCGTAGGGGGCACCGTTGGGTTCGGCCTTGAGCAGGCTGACGGTTTTGTGGTCGCCGTATACCAGCGCCCGGCTGGACACCATCTCACTGACGGTAAAACCGGCTCCGTGCTGAGCCATCAGCCGCCGGGCCGGGGCATCGGTAAAGCCCGCCATGGGGCCGAACACTGCCCGGTGGGGCAGGGAGATCTCCCTGATCTTCAAAGGGGTGTTGAAAGGTTCCATGATACTCCTTAGCGCTATCTGATTTAGTTGATAACATGATAAAATTTGGATTATAAGTATACCATATTTCCGGCGGCAGAACAAGAAGCGGAACATCTTTCTTGTCAGCGCGGGATTTTTCCGGTATACTGGGGGCAAAAGGAGGAGCGGCTGGAACACGGCAGCCAGCTGCACAAAAGAGATGGAATACAGAGCATGGAAAAAGCAGAACGGCGCAGGGGAGAGCATCCGCACCTCCCTGCTGGGCTACGGCTGTATGCGGTTCCCCACCACACCGGAGGGAGCCATTGACGAGCCCCGGGCCGAAGCGCTGCTGAACGCCGCGCGGGAGGCAGGCGTGAACTATTTTGACACCGCCTACCCCTACCACGGCGGCCAGAGCGAGCCCTTTGTGGGCAGGGTCATTGCAAAGTGGCCCCGGGAGAGCTTTTATCTGGCCACCAAGATGCCGCTGTGGCAGTGCGGGAGCCTGGAGGAGGCCCAGCATATCTTTGAAGAGCAGCTCCGGCGGCTGGGCGTGGAGTACATCGACTTCTACCTGCTGCACTCCCTGCACGCTGCCCGGTACGACCGGGCCAAGGAAATGGGCATCGTGGACTGGCTGTGGGAGCAGAAAAAACTGGGCCGCATCCGCAGCTTCGGCTTCTCCTGCCACGACAACGCGGCGGGCCTTGAGCACATCCTGCGGGATCAGCCCTGGGATTTCTGCCAGCTGCAGTATAATTATCTGGACACCGATGACCGTGCCGAGGAGATCTCGGGTGACCGCGGCTATCAGTTGACCGAGGAGCTGAACATCCCTCTCATCATTATGGAGCCCATCAAGGGCGGCACGCTGGCCAACCTGCCCCCGGAGGCCGAAGCACCCCTCAAGGCCCTGCGGCCCGAGGCCTCGGATGCCTCCTGGGCCCTGCGCTGGGTGGGCAGCCACCGGAACGTCCATGTCATCCTCTCGGGCATGAGCGCCGAGGATCAGCTCACGGATAACCTGGCCACCTTTGCCCGCTTTGAGCCGCTGACCGCTGCAGAGACCGCCGCGGTGGAGCAGACCGCCGCCTTCCTGCACAGCCGCATCAAGATCGGCTGCACCGGCTGCCGGTACTGTATGCCCTGCCCCATGGGGGTGG
>ERZ1034723.1364-NODE-1364-length-10637-cov-5.598658_pt1 | contig 10637 bp, 25 predicted proteins | sample MGYA00520637_ERZ1034723 | MGnify/ENA primary metagenome ERZ1034723 (study PRJEB33766, sample SAMN09781719) | gut metagenome | biome: gut microbiome | host: Homo sapiens | place: Madagascar | study: EMG produced TPA metagenomics assembly of the PRJNA485056 data... | reverse complement strand
AGTTGGAGAAATATATTTTCCAAGTTAGAGAAGTGGTTTTTTGTGGTTAGGGTTGATGTGTGTGTATCTCTCTGTAGGGGGTAGAAGAAAACCTTCGGGGGATAAGGGGGCAGCGCCCCCACGGGCGCAAGCGCCCTCCCCATGCCGTGTGGGGCTAGCGCCACAAATCTTGCAGCCACTTGCCGAGGTGGTACACCGAATGTAGGTAGCACACCACGATAATCAGTTGCAGGAACCATTCTGCATACTTCACGGATGCGGTCTTAGGCTTCTCCACTTTCCCGAATGCGTAAAAGAGGTAGACGATGCCGAGGAATGAGACCGCACCGAATACGAGCCACATGATAAGTTCTATCATCTTGCTATCGTTTTAATTTCCTCCACCTGCTTGAAGAACTCTTCAAGTGAATCAGCAGTGTAATGGATGCCACGGAAGAGAATAAAGGACGTGAAGTCTTCTTTTGGCTTCTTTACTTCGTCCTCAAAGAAATCTCCCACGTTAGCACCTATCACGTCAGCAACTTGGCGCATAGTCTTATACGTTGGGTTATTATTAATCATGTTCGACAACGACACACGATTAATGCCCATTATTTCAGCAACCTTAGATACGCTGAATCCTTTATCTTTGATAGTTTTTGTTATATCCATACGTGTTATATTATATTATTACGCTGCAAAGATACAAAGAAAATCCGTAATATCCAAATATTCTAGAGGATTTAATATTATACCCTTACAAATCGAAAATAGTGTAATATTCTGTTAATTCAGCCCGTATTTTACTAAACAAAGGTTAAAATGCTACACTTTTCTCGCAAAATATTTGGTTATGTAAGGTTTTAGTATTACATTTGCACTCGAAATCAAGTTAGTTTGATTTCCAAAGCGGAGCGATGGCACATTAGTGAATTGATGAGAAACAACCGCTATAGAAATAGTGTTAGTCAGCAATACGGAGAGGTAGAACTCTGTAACACACCGAGGACATCGTACACCGAGTTGGTTGCCACTCTCAAAGCAACAAGACAAAGAAGTCTCAAACACTCATCACGCAAGATGGAAAAACGCTAGTCGTGTTAGACTAGAGAAATATCGAAACACGTCGACCCACGAACGTTAAACGAAGGGAGCTAGGTCACATGTAGCTTGTGAACGTTGGGCGCAAACGTACACCTGCACTTTAACTAGATGTTTAATTTTTAATCAGTAACAATTATGAAGAAGTATTTAGTTGTAAGAGTATCAGATAGTATCTCTACTATTATAAAAGGAGCGTTTGACGATGAGCAAAAGGCTACAACCTATGCAGAGTTATCGAACGAAATAGAAGAATCGGAAGGAGTCACATATCACGTGGCGGTGATTAAGTAGAACAAAGGGGCTAACAATAGCCCCTCTAAAACATACGATTATGGCAGTAGCAAAGAAGATAGAGTTAACGGCTAATCAGTTGTGGGTACTTAAGTATATCCTGCATGAGGTTGCCAGTAGTGAGGAAGGAGCTAACGGCATCTACCTCACTCCAAAGGAAAGAGTTTCACTCGGACAGATAAGAAGTAAATTGTAAAGGTATGAAGAAGGAGTTATCAGAAGCGGAGGTGGCTTGCATCAGAAGAGCACTGAAGCATTTTCAGAATTGGTTGGGACGCGGTGAGGAGCCAGTACTTGACTACCTAGTAAGTAACTTTTAAAATTTTAGAGTATGAATGTATTTCTCTTTTATCGTACAGATAATTGGAACTCCCATGATAGCAAGGATTTGGTATATATCGGGACAAACAAAGAGGCTAGTATCAAAAAACTAATGAAGTTGGAGAGCGAGCCAATCACCGAGGAACAGGCTGAGGACATCCGAAGAATGAACCAAAGCCAATGCAATAACGTGGGATATGAATGGGTAGTTGAGGTTTGGACTCCTAACCATTTGGTAGAGTAACTTTTAAATAGACAAGGTATGAAGAAGTATATAGTAGTTAGAGAATACATTGACCCCGATAAGGAGCCAAAAGTTATTGGGCAGTTCGAGACAAAACGAGGGGCTGAGACATTTGCTTGGGGTAATGATGGCAAATGCTGGGTGTATGAAATGAGTATGTAACAATGTGTGGGGAGATAAGGGGGCAACGCCCCCACGGGGCTGCGCCCCTCCCCACGTCTAACAGATAAAAGATTATGGGAAAATATGTGGTAAACACGTATAGCACTATCAGAAAAACAAACGGAGATACATTTCGACGTGAAGGTTTCTCCAAAGTGGTTAGCGAGAAAGTATTAAAACTTGCAAAACAAGCTAACAAGGAAGTTGGATACAAGTACGTAGGACGCTTTAAAGATACACAAGGACGCTATTACAACAAGTATGCGTACGTGTCTAAAGAGTATTCAACCGAGGAACGTGAAGTTACCTACTTCGTAACAATAACAAAATTAAAATAAGGCTTATGGAAAAGACAATAACACTTACAAGTGATGAGATATACAATATCACATCAGCTATTAACGATAGAATAACCCTTCTAGAGGAAACTATTTCAAGTCACAATGATATTCCTATAACGCACAAGCGATTGAAGGAGTTCAATGAGATTAAGGCAAAGTTGAACTATTAAAGTTAAGAGTTATGGCAGCAAATAATATCGTAGAATACTGCAGAATCGAAAGATATGCGTTTACGACAAGGAACTCGAAATGCTGATACGAAACCTTAAAAAGCAAGGCTACAAGTATATTGGACGAAGTAAGGACAGATACGACAACTATTATACGTCTTACGAGCGTAAGAGTGAGTATTCTACAGAAAGTTGTGAGATTATCATCAAAGTAATAATAACAAAATTAGTATAACACTATGGCAAAGGAAGTACATGTTATATTGAAGGGTGATTGCTATTCAATGAACACTTATTGCAGCACCCTCAAAGAGTTTTTGGATATGAGACATCTTAAGAGAAGTGACGTTTCCGATTGGTGGAAGGAGTAATGGTATGATTACAATAATAGAAGAACAGATTTGCGGAGGGTGTGAACATCACGTTTACCACTTCTCCACAATATCACAAGATTACGATTACTATACTTGCAGACTGCATAAAAGCCCAAGCAAGTGTAATCAAGGTATTAACGATTAAACAGAAGAGATTATGGCAGTAAAAAGAGACTTCAAGGAAGTGTGCGACGCATTTGACAACTTGCGTGAAGCATTAGGCGATAAAGACCTATTGGACGGACTTTACAGATTTATCGGAACAAATGAGTTAGCCGATTATCTTGAACTTATCGCAGAGGACGAGGATATTTATTTGGGCTATGATGGCGAGGTAGATACTTCACGACCTTATGACGATGAGGACGAGGAAGAAGAGGAGGAAGAGGAGTAACTAACTAGGTGGGGAGCAATCCCCATCATAACACTACAAGATTATGAGAAAGAACAAGACTTACGAGCAGCAGAAGAAGTATTACGATGGTAGTAACGACTATGAGAGTTTGGGAGCCATCTTCATGTATTGGCTTGAATGCGGCAACGAGACCGCAGCACAGATGCAGGAGACCTACAGAGAGTGCAACAGAGAGTGCAAGGAGTTCATTTGGGAAGACCTCTACCACCTTTGTAACAACGAAGGAACTTTCGATAGAGAAACGTTCTACAAGTTCGTTAGAATCTTCAACTTTGGCAAGAAGTAAAAAGCCGCAGCGGTCAGCGAATAGAGGAGCTATTTCACGTTCAATCCGTGAGACCGCACAAGTATAACAATTTAAAAGAAAGGGTTAAGATATGGACATTACAATTTTTGTTTTATGTGCTTTATTTGGAGCCATTTTTGGCTATCAGATTAGAGCGGCTAAAGATATGGAGGACGAGTAACATGGAAAGACTATCAAGAGAAGATTTATTGGCTAAATGGAAGTCTAACCGAGAGAAGTTATATTCTGAATTGAATTTTTGCATTGACCATAAATTTAGTCTAGAGCAAGAATTAATAAGAAAGAAAATAGACTTGTTGGGAGATTTAATATTTGATTTAGAATATGTTTTAAAAGACACGGAGGACGAGTAAAATGAACGTTATAAGAGCAACAAAGACTGCACGAAACAGAGTTGACGTAGTTTTCACTGGGGACAAGTATTTGTTCTTCAATCCAGACAATGGGTTGATAGCTTTGGCACAGAGACACGAAGCAGGTTCGGGCTTGTTCCATGTGCAGCGCACGGAGCAGATAAGCAAGAAGATGATAGAAGAGACCATCACGGACAACGAACCATCAAGTATTATTGTGTTAGGTTTTGAATATCATTACGAGGACAACAAGCCTCAGCATACACTACCATACGTAGTGAGTATTAAACTAGAAAAAAGATAAGAACATGAAGAAGAGCATTAAGTTAGTATTGGTAGTGGCAACGATAGTTGCCCTACCTATCATGGCAGCAGGCATGCAGGATGATAGTAAGGACAAAGAAGCCCTTGTGGACTTCATAGAGTACTGTAGAACTTGCGAGAACCTCAGACAAGTGAATCCGGCAAAGGACTACACCAAAGCCAGCCTTCACGAACTGAAGAGCGCTGCACGCTTTTACGAGGATCAAGAGGACTTCGCCGACTGCACCGACTATCAGCAGCAGGCAGAAGTTAACAAGATTATCGGCAGAACCTATGCCGCTAGAATGATTAATAATAAGTAACAATTTAAATTATAGGAGATTAAGATATGAAAGCAGAGAACGCAGTTAGATTGAGTGATAATTTGGTAGGAGTTGAGATTAGCACCATCCAAGACGTAGTAAAGTCGCAAGCCGCAGGGCTTGGACTTGTGGACAAGGACGGATGGGGATATGATTATACCCTAGTGGATGATGAGAGTGGAGAAGAACGAGACCCAACCGAGAAGGAAATCTTTGACCGCATCGCCAAAGACATCGCAGAAGGCAAGGAGGTTTACGCCTGCATGGGCATCGCAAATGATTGGTGTGTGCAGGAGAATGCTAAAACCACAATGCGCACCAACTTCTATGTAGGTCAGAAGGTCTATCTTATGCGTGATAACAAGATAGTTGAGGACGAGATTATCTACATCAACATGGTGATAGGAGGAGGCATGGAAGTATGCAAGCTTGTGTTAGGTGGAAACCAAGGACACTACATCAAGGCGAACCTTGTCTTCGCCACCAAGCAGGAACTTGTAGAGAGTCTGATGAAGGAGTAAGTTTAACCCGAGGGAGAGCAATCTCCCTCACAAAACATAAAGAATATGAATAACGCTATAGTTAAAGATTTGCTGGCTACAAACGATTGGGACAGAATCATATTCCGCCTTCCAACGAATAGCTATACTTTGTTCCGTAGTGAAAAGTACGAGATAGATAGTTTCTGTGTATATATTCATACGCACAGAGAATATCCGGAAATGGACGTATTAGACATTGAGAGTCTGATTTCCATGGATATTAAGTATAAGCAGAACGAATTTGAAGACATAGTAGATATACAAGAGGAGGGCTAGGATATGACGATAATAATCAAATGTTTCAAGGGAGCCACGCACGTTGACAAGTACAACGAGCGATATAAAGCCAAGACAACGTTCATCATCAAGCAGACACCATTTAGAGAAAGCTATTATCTCACGAATGGAATGCTAGTAAGCAAGAGCACTTGTCTAGAGAAGATAAAATAGAATTTGTTGCTGATTTATATAGGGCGAATGCGGTAGCCAAGCCGATACAGATGGTTGCAACGTACCATCCGCCCCCTAGTATTAATTTTTAAAAGAAAGGATTTAGTTATGAAGAAGTATGCAGTAGAAATCGTAGAGAAAATTACCTACAAGGTTTCATTGGACGCATCATCATCCGAAGACGCAGAGAATGCCGCAAGACGTTTGTACGATTTGGGTTGTTTGGAGAATGGCGAGTTGGATAGTGTTTCGTTTGAAGTAGAAGAGGAGGGCAAGTAACATGAAGAAGCAGAAAGTATTCATATTAATGCAACATGGTGTGGACGATCAAGACAATTCATGCGTTGATGTTGGAGGTGTTTATACCACCAAGACGGCAGCAAAGGAGAAAATGGCAGAAGTGGCGGATGCAATCCTAGACTTCTACAAGGAGGAATATCCCGACAACTATGAAGTGACGGAAGACAAGGAGGAGTCATCATGGTGTTGTTCTAGCAAGGATAGTCCAATGTACGATGAGTTGTTGATAACTGAAAAGATAGTTGATGAAGATTAAAAGATTAGTGATATGAACAAGCAGTTATTCTATTTCGTCTTCCCTCAGTCAGGGGAGACGATTACAAAGGAGATGAATCCACTAGCGGTGAAGGATGCCGCCGTAAAGTATCTGAAAATGCAGAACGAGGTAAGAGGAGACATCTGCATCATCAAGAACGCACACGAAGATGTTGTGGCAATGGCATACGTGAGCGACATGATGAAGGTTTCCTTCTTTACCGAGGACGAAAGTGTGAACGACATCAAGCCGATATACGTAAAGGAGGAAGGAGGGGAGAAATGAAAATCGAGAACATTAAGTTCAAGGCTAAACGTCTTGGCAACGGAGAATGGGTTAAAGGTAGTCTAATCAGAAATACTGCTGGGATAAAGGAAAGAGCCTACATAGTAGATAACTTTAGCAGTATGAGTGATTATAGTGTTGTTGAGATTGACCCTTCAACTGTCTGCCAGTTCACAGGACTGAAAGACATAAAGGGGCAAGAGATATGGGAAGGCGATATACTTGTCGGAGAGCCAGAATGTGAAATTGTTTTCACGGAAGGTGCTTTTTCCATTCGCTCTATTGATTACTATGAAATAGAATCACTTTGCCCTTTACATTATTTCACGAAAAAAAATGGAACGATTGACTGCAAGGTTATCGGTAACAAATTCGATAAGGAAGGAGGTAAGCAGGAATGAGCAAGCAGGAATGGTTTGTGCTCATCATCTTTGTTGTCACAATATTGATGGCAGTACTAGGATAAGAAAGGAAGCGTATGGAAAAGGCAAGAATCATAGTCTATGATGATTGGGGCGTGATGCTTGACGAAACCGAGACTTTCTTTGCAAGCAAGGAGCAGTTGGAAGGAATCGTCAAGCAGACACTTAACCAAACGCACGATGGTGAGGTAGTTGAAGCATGGGTTGGAAGCAAGCTAAAGATGAAGTTTGAGTTCAACCGCAAGCGCAAGATAGTGAAGAGCAAGAGCCTTCATCCAGGGTGGGGCGGTAGGAGAGACAGAGCAGGAGCACCGAGCAAGGGAGCAGAAGCCCTAGTAAATCGGGTGGTCCTGCATGTGAATGAAGAAACCTTCGGCTTTTGTGAATCTCTAGGAAGAAACAAGGCTGAGTGGATAAGACAAGCTATCAAGGAGAAGCGAGAGCGAGACGGAAACGAAAAAGGGTAGTCAGAAATGGCTACCCTTTAATTGTTTGGTTACATCTTGCCTTCAAGTGCATCAAAGGCAGATTGCACGTCCTTGCTCAGCGTTCGGGCGTATCTTGTTGTCTGTCGCAGGTTGGTATGACCGAGAACCTTTGCCACGATATTGATTGACATACCCTTTGAAAGGAATAGCGTAGCAGCAGTAGCACGCCCCATGTGCGTGTGAAGCTTGGGAACCCCGATAATCTCGCCTATCACCTTCAAGTAATCATTGTACTTCTGATTGGAAATCTTAGGCAGGCAGAAGTCATACTTCTTCAGTAGGTCAACGGCAGGCGTGAGAAGTTGGAAGACGAAATCCGTATCAGTCTTGGTACGCTTGGCATGATAGAACATCTTGCCGTCCTTCTCGGTGCAGTTGGCGTAGTCGAAAGAAGATAGGTCGGCATAAGCCAGTCCGGTGTAGCACTGAAAGAGAAACAAATCTCTTGCCTGCTGAATGTGCGGAGTGGCTATTTCCAGCTTCTTGATTGCGTTGAACTGCTCTTCTGTAATGCAGTCAACAAACTGCTTTTCCCCACGACCTATGGAGAAGGGAAGGTGCTTGTACGGATTGGAGTCCATAAGCCCATCTATCACGGCATCGTTGATGAACAGCTTCAGATACTTGTGATAGTCATAGATGGTGCATTGAGCCTTGCCCTGCTTGTGCAGAAACTCATCCATCGCTCTAATCTTCGAGATATTGCAGTCCTCGAAAGACATGATCTTGCCCCACGACTGCAAGAATCCGATGAACACATCATAGCGTTTCTTAGTATGCTCGCACACCTTGCGCTCGTTTCTTCGCTTCTCGCAGTACTCCACGAAGGTGATTTTCTTCTCATCCTCGCCCTCGAAAAGCGCAGGAATCAGCGACAAATCCGTGATTCCTTCCTTCACCATCTTGTCGATTACGGCACGTCCACGCTCCTCGAAAGCCTTCAAACTCTCGTTGAGCAGGTCAGCATCCTTGTGCTTGATGATGCGCTTCAACTTGTCAGACCATTGGTTTGGAGTGACCTTGATACCGGTTGAGAGGTACTTTCTAGCCGACTTGTAGCTAAACCTCAATTCAACGGCAACTGCCTTCTGTGACGTTCCACGACGAAGGCGATTGTGAATAACACTTAAAATTATTCCAGCCATTTTGATAACATAAATTTACAGGCTTGATAACATTTTGATAACATAGCCCAATTTAACATAAATGTTATAAATAGCCGAATGGCTTGGTTCTCAGAGTATTACGCTATGTTACAACGTAAACTGGTTTACGACTGGTTTACAAAACCACGATTTCTAACCGAAACTCTCCAAAACCAAAAAGACGATTGCAACTGCTTGGTAATAAGCTAGTTACAATCGTCTTTCTTCTAGATAAATCTTGTTGTAAGCGTTCTTTATTTGCGTTCTAGTGACTCGCATGGGGTCACAAACAAAATTATCTAACAGATTGCACATCAGCTACTTATTTTACTACTGCAAAGATAGTGATAACTTTTTTATATCACAAACTTTTTGTGACTTATTTTTAATATTTATACGCTTTAAAAATAGGAAAAGCTATTTAAACCACTGAGATACAATTAGTTATAAACTTTTTAGGCTTTTCCTTAGTTAAAGAGTGTATAAACGCTTGGATATTTGCACACGATTGTGTACTTTTGCACTCGTCAATGTGACGATTGGTACACAGACTTCGATATTTTACCTGTATTCAATAGGTTCAATATATAAATTCACGAAATCCCTAGGTCGGCGTCACACGACTTGGGGATTTTTAGTTTCCCCGAGTTTTTGATAGTCATGGTAGTTTGTCGGTTAACTCCACTCGGCTACGCTGACTTTAAACCCACGTCACAAGAGGATGCATGGTGACACCGCAGGAACTGATAGCAGAAGGCGGGCAGGGCGGGGCGTACCCCGAAAGCTGCTTAGGTTAAGTGATGTACGATTTGTCAACTGACCCGACCGAAGGGGCTCATTATACTGGGTTCATGTAACTTCGAGTGGAAAAGTCTTTCCAAACTTTCGTCGTTTCAATGATGGGGGTAAGGGGGAGAACCACTCTGAGAGAGGTCTATTTCCTGTTTCATATAACCTTTTTTTTAAGGAACAATATTAATTATAATTCATTAAATATTGAGAATATGATTACAAACCAAGTAATGAAGAGACCGATGGGTAAATTTTTGGTCGAGCAAAGAACAAAAGATAGTATGTTCAATGCTACAAACTTGCTCAAACAATGGAATGAGTTTGTTGAGCATAATGATGATACCCAAAAAGTTGGGTATGTAAAAAAAGACCTTGACGATTTCTTTAACAACAAAGGAATCAAGGAGTTCATTGATGCTTTGATGGATGAAAAGAAAATCTACATACCCAAAATTCTGCGTATGTAAAATCGAAAGCAAGGTCAGATAGAGGTGGCGGCACTTGGATGCATCCAATCCTCTTCGTCAAGTTTGCGATGTGGCTGAATCCTCGCTTTGAGGTTCAAGTTATCAAGTTCGTGTACGACCAAATGCTGAAGTACAGAAATGATGCAGGTGATGCGTACAAAGCACTTGGTAAAGCTATCGGTAAAATTGTCAGCAAGAAGTTCATGCCAGTAGCTATGTGCAAAGTAGCCAAAGCAATAAACTATGTTGTTTTTAATGAGCACGAACACGAAATGCGTAACAAACATGGAGAAGAGTCTAAGCAATACGAGCTATTCAATATGGAACGCCAAGTTGCAATGCTTATCAATGACGGATTTATTCACTCGTATGACCAAGTAATAGAGTATCTGAGAAAGAAGTATTCTGAAAAATACCTGCCATCTGTATTACAGACTGCTCACTCCATCTAAATATCTTTGCTGATTATGTTCAAGTTATTCATTATAATCGCTCTTTGCGTAATCATATCGAAGCTGAGCGAGATAGGAGATAAATAATAGGCTTATGGCTAGAAGAAGAGAAGTTCGCAAGGAAGGTGCTTGCCATGAATCCTGCTACGTGTTTATATGCATGTATGGCAATAAGCGTGAGAAGCTATGTAATTTCAGTTGTGTTGAGACTGGAAAGCCATGCCGGAACTACATCAATGCGTATTGGAAGATATTCCGCTACAGACATTATCACAAGGTGAAGCAGAGATTCCCAACCACGCTTGATGCTTGGAAGAAAAGAATAAAGTTGTTATTTTAAAAATATATAGC
>ERZ1034723.1361-NODE-1361-length-10660-cov-23.356247_pt1 | contig 10660 bp, 7 predicted proteins | sample MGYA00520637_ERZ1034723 | MGnify/ENA primary metagenome ERZ1034723 (study PRJEB33766, sample SAMN09781719) | gut metagenome | biome: gut microbiome | host: Homo sapiens | place: Madagascar | study: EMG produced TPA metagenomics assembly of the PRJNA485056 data... | reverse complement strand
TCTCGGAGTTGAGTCCTCGTCCACACGATACAGGTATGGTTACCCTCGGTCACACCACCAACCTGAGCGAGTTTGAACTCCACTTCCGTGCCGTGATGGGCTTGCCTATCGCCGGAATCCATCTGGAGCACGTAGGTTGTTCTGCCGTCATCCTCTCTCCTGAGGAAAGCACAGAGCCATTGAACTACAACATGCTCGAAGCCTTGAAGGAAGACCACACCCGTATCCGCATCTTCGGAAAGCCAGAGGCTCACGTAGGTCGCCGCATGGGTGTCGTTCTCTGCTACGGCGAGAAGGGCGATGACCTGAATGCGCTCCGTGACAAGGCAAAGCGCCTGGCAAAGACCGTTTTGGGCACCGACCCATATATGAAGAAATAAGATTCATGAAAGAAATAGGAAAAATCATCCGTTTCCAGAACACGCATCAATCCGAAGACTTCCAGGCTACGAATGTGGAGGATTTCAAGGATGTGCCCTTTCACATCAGGCGCACCTACTGGACTTACGATATTCCGGCAGGTGCTGCCCGCGGAGGTCACGCCCACAGGGAATGCCTGGAAGTAATCATCGCAGCCAGCGGTTCCTTCACGGTTACGCTGGATGATGGAAACCGGAAGCAATCCTATCTTCTCAACCGCCCCGACCAGGGACTACTCGTCAACACAGGCATCTGGCGAACGCTGGAAAACTTCTCAGCCGGTTCGGTCTGTCTGGTCCTGGCTTCGGAATTGTACGATGAAGCTGATTATATCTATGATTACGACGAGTTTCTCAAATACGCAAGACATCCTATTTGAGAAACTCCTCAAATACGCAAGACATCATGTTTGAAATCATCAAATACACTCCCGAATATCGCCAGCAATGGGATGCGTATGTGGCAAAAGCCCGAAACGCTACGTTTCTCTTTTACCGCAACTATATGGATTACCATTCCGATAGGTTCAAGGACTATTCTCTCCTGTTCTTCAAGAAGGGAAAGCTCCATTCCATCCTGCCAGCCCATCAGGTAGGCAAGACCCTCTGCTCGCATTTCGGACTCACCTATGGCGGACTGATCATGAACATTCACGTCACGATTTCAGATGTCTGCCAACTCTTTGAGGAACTGAATGTCTATCTGCGTCTTCAGGGATTCGAGAAGGTACAGTATCGTCCTATTCCCTGGATCTATCATCTCCATCCTTCAGAAGAAGATCTCTATGCCATCTTCTGGAAATGCAAGGCTCATCTTTCGCTCCGCAATATCGGCACAACCATCTTCATGCAGCAGAAATTGCGCTGGCGCAAAGACCACCTGCGCCGTCTGAAGAAGGCTCATCAGAATGGAGTGACCGTAGTGAGAGATGCAAGTCTGTCGGAATTCTGGGAGGTATTGAATGAGAACCTGGAAAAGCGATTTGGTGCCAAACCGGTACACACGCTTCAGGAAATGGAACTTCTGAAAAGTCGTTTCCCCGAGAATATCATCCAATACAATGCTTATCGCAACGGGCACATTATAGGAGGCCTCACCTTTTATATTACCCAGCAAGTGGTACACGGACAATACAGTTCTACCAACGATGAGGGAAAGGAATTCGGAGCCATGGAGGCTATCTACGAACAGATTATGTATCATGATTACCCCGATTATCCCTATCTGGACTTCGGCAGTTCTACGGAACAGCAGGGAGCCTGGATCAATGAGGGCCTCATCGCCCACAAGGAAGGTTATGGAGGAAGAGGCGTGGTTTACGACACCTATGAATGGACAGTATAAAGAGAAATCCCGAAGTTCACACGATAGTGAGCTTCGGGATTTCTGCCTTTTACAAAAGTACAACTGTCACACCACGGGCAGCTTGCGCACCCATTACCAGAGCCTGCTCGATATCTGCAGTCTTGGAAGGACCGCTGATGAAAGTACCGAAATTATACTTCGGATCCATCTCGATACGGGCATAAGCCTCGTGCATATTGTTAACTACCTTATCTTTCTGAAGGAAAATCACGAGATATTCGGAGATGAAAAGCACCGCCTTCTCCTTCATGGTCTGAGGAATCCAGACGCAGCCATTCTCGGCAACACCCACTTCTCCACGTACAATACCCACATCGGTACCATTCAGGTCGTTGGCTTCAGCCACGGTATCAGGATTCTTCTGCGCGATGGTAATCTCAGGCAGGTTGGAAGCAAAGACCTTCGCCTCCGGATAAGCCTTCTTCACCAGCTCATCCAGGCTCTCGCCCGCCTCAGCCTCTATCACGTGTCCACCCACAGACTCAGTCATCTCAATAAACTGCTTCAAGGTATCCTCATACTGGATTCCCTTGACATCTACGGCAGGCATATCGAATTGAACGTGCGTATTCTTACGCAACTTGTTCAGGAAATCTTCTTTATTCATTGAACTTTGAAATTTGAACTTTGAACTTTATGATTAGCCACTACTTCACCTTTCCTTCTTTCCAAAGCTGATGGAAGCTCTTCTTCGCAAACTCAGGCATGGTGTGACCGATACCCCACGCATTCCAGTTGCTGAAGTGCGTGCAGCACTCAGGAATCAGATTGACAAGTGGCGCAAACTTCAAGGCTGTGGTGTAGAGCGCAGGACGATCGAAGAGATATTTCATGCCATTCGACATCGCCTTCTTCACAGGATTAGCCTTGCCCAATCTCTCCAGACTCTGGCGCCAAGCGTAAATCTGCGAACCAGGACCTACCTTGGAAGGGCATACATTGTCGCAAGACAAGCACAAGGTGCAGGCTGAAACATTGTCGCTGTACTTCTGAGGATTCTTCAGCATTCCCAGGTTCACACCGATAGGACCCGGAATGAAATAGGTGTAACTGTATCCGCCTGAACGGCGATAAACCGGACAGGTGTTCATGCAGGCTCCGCAGCGCATGCACTTCAAGGTCTGCCAGTGGTCCTTGTCGGCGAGAATATCGCTTCTGCCATTATCCACCAGAACCACATGCATCTCGGCACCCGGACGAGCCTGGCGGAAATGAGAGGTAAAGGCGGTGGTAGGCTGACCGGTTCCGCAGCGGCAGAGCAGGCGCTGGAATACAGCCAGTGACTTATAGTCAGGAACCAACTTCTCGATACCCATCGCCACGATGTGGAGCTTAGGCATGGAAGTGGTCATATCCGCATTACCCTCGTTGGTGCAGACCACGCAATCGCCTGTGGCAGCCACGCCGAAGTTGCAGCCGGTCATACCTGCTCCTGCTTCCATAAACTGGTCGCGGAGATGATGGCGGGCGCAGCGGGTCAGATAAGTAGGATCATAGTTACCGATTTCCTTGGAGATTCCCTTCTCCTCGAACATCTTTCCCACTTCCTCACGCTTCAGGTGGATGGCAGGCATCACGATGTGGCTAGGCTTCTGACCCAAGAGCTGGATGATGCGCTCACCCAGGTCGGTCTCTACCACATCGATTCCGTGCTGCTCCAGATAAGGATTCATCTCGCACTCCTCGGTGAGCATCGACTTCGACTTCACCATCTTCTTCACGTTGTGATCCTTCAGGATTCCGAGCACAATCTCGTTGAACTCCTGTGCATCCTTTGCCCAGTGCACCTTCACCCCACGGCTCTCCAGGTTCTTGGAAAACATATCGAGGTAATCGGCAAGATGGGTGATGGTGTGCATCTTGATTTCAGACGCATGCTCACGGAGGTCTTCCCACTCAGGAAGTTCCTGCGCCATCTTATCTCTCTTCTGACGAACAGACCAGAAGGTAGCGTCGTGCCAGGTGGTCTTCTCTACGTTCTGCGTAAACTTCGCAGCTCTCTTGGAATGTTCTGTACTCATAGTCCTGCAGCTAAAATTTGAACAACATGGATAAACTTGATCGGCATCTTCTCCTTCTTGGCAATACCCGCCATGTGCATCAGACAGGAAGAATCCGGTCCGGTGACATATTCGGCACCCGTAGCCATGTGGCGCTTGATCTTATCCTCTCCCATACGGATAGAAACGGCAGGCTCCTCGATAGAGAACATACCGCCGAATCCGCAGCACTCATCCTTGCGCTCCGGCTCGTGGATGGTAATGCCTTCCACCATATTCAACAGGTCGATAATCTTGTTGAATGGCTTGATGTGTCGCTCAGATGGAGACGACAAAACCAGTTCCCGCACACCATGGCAACTGTTGTGCACACTCACCACATGCGGGAATTTGCCCGGCACATGATCCACCTTCAGCACATCGTGAAGGAACTCCACAACATCCATGATTTTCTTTGATGAAATACACTCGTGCTTACCCTCCAGAATCTTAGGGTAATACACCTTAACGTAAGCGGCACATGAAGCTGAAGGAGCTACGATGTAATCGTAATCCTTGAACAGCTCATCAAATGTCTCTATGACCTTCTCCGACTTATCCTGAAAACCCGCGTTAGCCATCGGCTGACCGCAGCAAGTCTGCTTTTCGGGATAACCGACATCCAGTCCGTAGTGCTTTAATAACTTGTATGTAGCCACACCCGCTTCAGGGTATAAAGCATCCACATAACAAGGGACGAATAATCCGACTTTCATTGTTGTTATCACTTTATCTTGTAAGCTATTGTTTTATTATTCTCGAAACATTCTACTACATTTCTGTAGGCGCTGCAAAAGTAACAAAAAAATAGCAGAAATGAGACAATCCCGAAAGGATTTTTAAATAATTGATGTTATTTAACTGTAAAGAATGGCAGAAAATTTGGATGATTCAGATATTTAACGTATCTTTGCTGCCCGAAATAGTGTATCTTCCTTAGTAATCTGACTAAGAAACTAAATAGATACTAAACAAGACATTTTCAGAAGAGACTTTTTATTATTAAGAATAAACTTATAGTTATATAAAGATGAAGAAACAGCTTAAGAAAGTCCTAGTCCTGGGCTCCGGTGCGTTGAAGATCGGCCAGGCAGGTGAGTTTGACTATTCCGGTTCGCAGGCTCTCAAGGCTTTGCGTGAGGAGGGTATTAGTTCTGTCCTCATTAATCCAAATGTTGCTACAATTCAGACGAGTGAAGGTATTGCTGACAAGGTTTATTTCTTGCCGGTGACACCTTTTTTTGTAACTGAAATCATCAAGAAGGAACGCCCAGACGGCATCATGCTGGCTTGGGGTGGACAGACGGGTTTGAACGTTGGTACAGAACTCTACCTCAGTGGTGTGCTCAAGGAGTATGGCGTGGATGTGTTGGGTACCTCTGTAGAGGCTATCATGAACACAGAAGACCGCGACCTCTTCGTAAAGGAGCTTAACAAGGTTGACCTCAAGGTTCCAGTAAGCCACGCTTGCGAGAACATGGAGGAGGCTGTGGCTGCGGCACGCAACATCGGCTACCCTATCATGATCCGTTCTGCCTATGCGCTGGGTGGTCTCGGTTCTGGTGTCTGCAAGACTGAAGAGGAGTTCAAGGAGATTGCTGAATCTGCCTTCACTTTCGCACCTCAGGTACTCGTTGAGGAGAGCTTGAAGGGATGGAAGGAGATTGAGTTTGAGTGCATCCGTGATGCAAACGACCGTTGCTTCACCGTTGCCTCTATGGAAAACTTCGACCCACTGGGTATTCACACCGGTGAATCTATCGTGGTGGCTCCTACCTGTTCTCTTACCGACGAGCAGGTGAAGATGTTGCAGGACATCGCCGTGAAGTGCGTGCGTCACCTCAACATCGTGGGTGAGTGCAACATCCAGTATGCTTTCAATGCTGAGACCAACGACTACCGTATCATCGAGATCAATGCTCGCTTGAGCCGTTCTTCTGCTCTTGCTTCCAAGGCTACAGGTTATCCTTTGGCTTTCGTTGCTGCCAAGATTGCCCTCGGTTATACACTCGATCAGATTGGCGAGATGGGTACTCCTAACTCAGCTTATGTGGCTCCATCACTCGACTATATGATCTGTAAGATTCCTCGTTGGGACCTTACCAAGTTTGCCGGTGTAAGCCGCAAGATTGGTTCTTCCATGAAGTCTGTAGGCGAAATCATGTCTATCGGCCGCTCATTCGAGGAGATGCTCCAGAAGGGTCTCCGTATGATTGGTCAGGGAATGCACGGTTTCGTTGGCAACGACCACACCAAGTTCGACAACCTGGATGAGGAGCTTTCCAACCCTACCGACCTCCGTATCTTCGCCATCGCCCAGGCTTTGGAGGAAGGTTACACCATCGAGCGCATCGAGGAGTTGACCAAGATTGACCCTTGGTTCATCGAGCGCATGAAGAATATCGTAGATTACAAGCACAAGCTTTCTGAATATAATACGCTGGAGGAGATTCCTGCCGAGGTATTGCGCAAGGCTAAGGTATTGGGCTTCTCTGACTTCCAGATTGGCCGCTTCGTATTGAAGACTCAGAACACAAATATGGAGAAGGAGGTGCTCGCTGTTCGTGCCCAGCGTAAGAAGCTGAACATTCTGCCTGCCGTAAAGCGCATCCCTACCGTGGCTAGCGAGCATCCTGACCTCACCAACTATCTCTACATGACATACGCTGTAGAGGGTTACGACATCAACTACTACAAGAACGAGAAGTCTGTCATCGTTCTCGGTTCAGGTGCTTACCGCATCGGTTCTTCTGTAGAGTTCGACTGGTGTTCAGTAAACGCCATCAACACAGCCCGCAAGTTGGGTTACAAGTCAATCATGATCAACTACAACCCGGAGACCGTATCTACCGACTACGATATGTGCGACCGTCTCTACTTCGATGAGCTTTCATTCGAGCGTGTACTCGATGTCATCGACCTGGAGTCACCACGTGGCGTGATTGTTTCCGTAGGTGGTCAGATTCCAAACAACCTGGCTATGAAGCTCCATCGCCAGTCTGTGCCAATCCTGGGTACATCTCCTGTCAACATCGATCGTGCCGAGAACCGCGGTAAGTTCTCTGCCATGCTCGATAAGCTGGGCATCGACCAGCCTAAGTGGAGCGCCCTCACATCAATGGAGGATGTTCAGAAGTTCATCGACGAGGTAGGCTATCCTGTTCTCGTTCGTCCATCTTACGTTCTTTCCGGTGCAGCCATGAACGTTTGCCACAACGATGACGAGTTGCGTCGCTTCCTGGAGGCAGCTTCTGAGGTTTCCAAGGAGTACCCAGTGGTTATTTCTCAGTTTATGACAGAGACCAACGAGATTGAGTTCGACGGTGTGGCTCAGAATGGTGAGATTGTAGAGTATGGTATTTCAGAGCACGTAGAGTATGCGGGTGTTCACTCTGGCGACGCTACCATGACCTTCCCTGCCCAGCAGATTTCCTTCGCTACAGCCCGTCAGATCAAGAAGATTTCACGTGCCATTGCCAAGGAGCTCAACATCTCTGGTCCTTTTAATATCCAGTACCTGGCTAAGGGTCGCGATGTGAAGGTAATCGAGTGTAACCTCCGTGCATCCCGTTCGTTCCCATTCGTGAGCAAGGTGTTGAAGCGCAACTTCATCGAGACTGCTACCCGCATCATGCTCGACGCTCCATATCAGAAGCCAGACAAGTCTGCCTTCGATATCGACCGCATGGGTGTGAAGGCTTCACAGTTCTCATTCGCCCGTTTGCAGAATGCCGACCCTGTTTTGGGTGTGGATATGAGTTCTACCGGTGAGGTAGGTTGTATGGGTGATACTTTCGAGGAGGCATTGCTCAACTCATTGATTGCCACCGGCTACAAGATTCCTTCAAAGGATAAGGGCATCATGCTTTCAAGCGGTGGTGCGAAGGAGAAGGCTTCTCTGCTCGACGGTGCTCAGGCGCTGGTGAAGAACGGTTACACCATCTACGCTACAGCCGGTACAGCGAAGTTCCTGAACGAGAACAACGTGAAGGCTACAGCCGTAGGATGGCCTGATGAGGACCACAAGGATATTCCTAACGTGATGCAGATGATTGCCGACCACAAGTTCGACCTCATCGTCAACATCCCTAAGAATCACACCAAGCGTGAGTTGACCAATGGTTACAGAATCCGTCGTGGCGCCATCGACCACAACATTCCTCTGATCACCAATGCCCGCTTGGCTTCCGCCTTCATCGAGGCATTCTGCACATTGAGCCAGGATCAGATTCAGATCAAGAGCTGGCAGGAGTACGAGTAATCTCACGCGGGAATAATTATTATCTCACGCAGGATTAATTTTTCTCACGCAGATTTCGCAGATTTCGCAGATTTTATAAAATACGCCCTGAAAGGGCAGAAGCTCCTAGCCCAGGGCAGCGCCCTGGGTTAGATAACAATCAGCAAGGTCGCCCTGAAAGGGCAAAAGCTTTGAATGCAAGAAGCTTTTGCTCTTTCAGGGCGACCTTTTTTGTGGAATATTTTATTCCCCGCCATGAGAAAAAGAAGCAGAAATGATGGCTATCTCATTATTTTATTGTACCTTTGCAAACAGAAATAAGAATAAAGAATGATAGTTTGTATAGCAGAGAAACCGAGTGTGGCTAAGGATATCGCCCGAATCATCGGGGCTACCACGGCACGCGACGGTTATATGGAAGGTAATGGTTACCAAGTAACATGGACCTTCGGCCACCTTTGTGAGCTGAAGGAACCGGATGATTATACTCCGATGTGGAAACATTGGAGCCTTGCGGCGTTGCCGATGATTCCACAGCGCTTCGGCATCAAGCTCATCAACGATGAAGGCATCAAGAAGCAGTTTGCCACCATCGAAAAACTGATGCAGGCTGCCGACAGCATCATCAACTGCGGTGACGCCGGACAGGAAGGAGAACTCATCCAGAGATGGGTGATGCAGAAGGCACAGGCAAAATGCCCCGTCAAGAGATTGTGGATTTCATCCATGACCGATGAAGCCATCAAGCAGGGATTCCAGGAACTGAAAGACCAGGGAGAATATCAGTCGCTCTATCTAGCCGGACTTTCCCGTGCCATCGGTGACTGGATTCTCGGCATGAACGCCACCCGACTTTATACATTGAAATACGGTCAGAACCGACAGGTGCTCAGCATCGGCCGGGTGCAGACCCCTACCCTAGCCCTTATCGTAAACCGCCAGAAGGAAATCGACAACTTCGTTTCCGAACCTTACTGGGTACTCGCCACCATCTATCGCGACACCCAATTTACGGCTACCAGCGGCAAGTTTACCAGCAAGGAGGAAGGCGAGAAGGCTTTCAGTACCATCGCCGGCAAACCCTTCACCGTTACCGATGTAAGCAAGAAGAAGGGAAACGAGGCACCCCCTCATCTCTACGACCTCACCTCGCTGCAGGTGGATTGCAACAAGAAGTTTGCCTACTCTGCCGATATTACGCTGAAACTCATCCAGAGTCTCTACGAGAAGAAATATACCACTTATCCTCGTGTAGATACCCAGTTTCTCACAGACGATATCTATCCGAAATGTCCGCAGATTCTGAATGGTGTGAGCCAGGCAAAGATAGCCAGTCAGCAGAAATACCTCCCGCTCATCCAGCAGCTCGCAGCCACCGGCAAGAAGTTGCCTAAGAGCAAGAAGGTTTTCGATAACAGCAAGGTGACCGACCACCACGCCATCATCCCAACCGGTGTTCCGCCAACCGGACTCACCGATATGGAGGCGAATGTCTATGATCTCATCGCCAAGCGATTCATCAGCGTGTTCTATCCGGATTGTAAGTTCTCTACCACCACCGTATTGGGCGAGGTCATCAACGAAGACGGACCAAAACCGGAAAAAATAGAGTTCAAGGTGAGCGGTAAGGAGATTCTCGAACCAGGCTGGCGAGTAGTCTATGCCAAGGATGCGAAGAATGCCGATGACGACGATGCAGATAACGCCAACGGAAACGATGGCGGAAATGCAGGCGACGGAAACGGAAACGGTGCCAAGAAGGAAGTGGTAGAAGAAAGAACCCTCCCTTCTTTCGTGAAAGGCGAATCGGGCGACCATCAGCCTACCCTGACGGAAAAATGGACCACTCCACCGAAGTATTACACCGAGGCAACCCTGCTCCGTGCGATGGAGACAGCGGGTAAATTCGTGGAAGACGAGGAACTTCGTGCAGCCTTGAAGGAGAACGGCATCGGCCGTCCATCATCCCGTGCCGGCATCATCGAAACCCTCTTCAAGCGCCACTACATCCGTCGCCAGCGCAAGAACCTGATGGCAACCCCGACGGGTATCGAGCTCATTGACACCATCCACGAGGAACTCCTGAAGAGCTGTGAGCTGACCGGTATCTGGGAGAAGAAGCTCCGCGACATCGAGCACAAGACCTACGACCCTGCCGAATTCATCAATGGTTTGAAAGAGCAGATCAACCAGATAGTCATCGATGTGCTATCGGATAACAGCAGCCGAAAAGTGACCATCATGACGGAGGAAGATCTCAAGAAAAAACCGGAAAAGAAGAAAACGGCGGCAAAGAAAGCTGAAACAAAGAAGATGCCAGCCAAGAAAAAGGATGAAGCTACGACACAAAATGTAGGTTCGCAGAATGCAGCAGCACAGCCGGTTTCTGCAACTCAGGCTCCAGCCGACCCAATGGTAGGCAAGCCATGTCCGCTCTGCGGCAAGGGCGTCATCATCAAGGGCAAGACCGCCTATGGATGCAGCAACTGGAAATCTGGCTGCCAATACCGCCAGCCATTCTCGCAGATGTAATAAGATATAACTCAAGTTTCGCATATAAGCTCCACACGCCCTGAAAGGGCAGAAGCTCCTAGCC
>ERZ1034723.1345-NODE-1345-length-10787-cov-4.128494_pt1 | contig 10787 bp, 8 predicted proteins | sample MGYA00520637_ERZ1034723 | MGnify/ENA primary metagenome ERZ1034723 (study PRJEB33766, sample SAMN09781719) | gut metagenome | biome: gut microbiome | host: Homo sapiens | place: Madagascar | study: EMG produced TPA metagenomics assembly of the PRJNA485056 data... | reverse complement strand
GTTTTCCTGTGCCACCTCATGGATAAACTTAGGAATATCAATATTAACCGGGCAGCTGCCTACACAACGCGGTTTAGGGCAGTTCAGGCAGCGCTGTGCCTCGTCTACCGCCATTTCCTTAGTGTAGCCAAGTGCTACCTCCTGAAAGTTTTTGTTACGCACATCAGCCGGCTGCTCCGGCATAGCATTTCTCATTCCTCCACGCATTTGCAATGACCTCCACAGCTATATTCCAGTGCTTCCTGGTCCTTGTACATCTGCTGACGCATTACCAGGTTTGCAAAATCTACCTCGTGAGCATCAAACTCCGGTCCGTCTACACAGGCAAATTTGTTCTCGCCGCCAACCATTACACGGCAGCCGCCGCACATGCCGGTGCCGTCTACCATGATAGTGTTGAGGCTGGCTGTAGTTTTAACGCCGAAGGGTTTGGTGGTCGCTGCTACGTTTTTCATCATGATAACAGGACCGATGGCCAATACCAGATCAATCTTCTCGCCTGCCTCCAGCATTTCACGCAGCGGGTCGGTTACAAAGCCTTTGCGGCCTGCACTGCCGTTATCGGTGGTCAAAATCAGCTTGTCGCTGATAGCAGCCATTTTATCCTGCCAGATTACCAGATCCTTGTCGCGCGCACCGATGATGGAGATAACCTTGTTGCCCAGCTCGTGATATGCACGCGCGATGGGATAAACAGGCGCAACGCCGATGCCGCCGCCAACTACTACAACAGTACCGAAGTTGCCCATCTCGGAAGGATGTCCCAAAGGACCTACTACGTCGAGAATATCATCACCCTCGTTAAAGGTGTCGCACAGATGCTTAGTTGTGTTGCCCACAGCCTGCACGATTAAGGTGATACAGCCTTTTTCACGGTCAAAATCCGCAATAGTCAGAGGAATACGTTCGCTGTATTCGTCAGTGCGGATGATTACAAACTGTCCCGGATGGCATTTGTGTGCCACCAGCGGCGCGTCTACGACGAACTCGTAAACAGCAGGTGCTAAATTTGCTTTGGTAATGATTTTAGCCATTTTCTTGCTTTTCTCCTTTTGCTGCTAATTGCTATTTATTCAAGAGCTTTCTGGTGCAAGCCTCAGCTTCCGCGTAAATCTTTTCTTCGTCAAAGGTCAGCAGCTTGCCTGCTTCCACAACCTTTTTGCCTGCTACGAAAACAGTGTCGGCGTCGGTGCTGCTTGCTGCATAAACCAGCTGGGACAGCTTATTGTGACGCGGATACCAGTAAGGCTTGTGCATATCCCACAGTACGATATCTGCCTGCTGACCTGCTTCCAAAAGTCCGGTATCGGCAAAGCCCAGAGTTTTGGCACCGTCAACGGTTGCCATCTCCCACGCTTTTTTAGCAGGAACAACGAGAGGATCAAAGGTGGTTGCCTTATGCAGCATTGCGGCAGCACGGCATTCCTCCAGCATATCCAGATTGTTGTTGCTGGAAGCGCCATCCGTGCCCAGACCAACGCAAATGCCCTTGTTCAGCATTGCCGCTACCGGTGCGATACCGCTTGCCAGCTTCAGGTTGCTCTGCGGGTTGTGAGCTACACGCACGTGCTTGGCAGCCATGATATCCATATCCTCGTCGGTCAGATGTACACAGTGTGCAGCAATGGTACCCAGCTCAAACATGCCCAGCTTATCCATCAGCTGAATCGGTGTCATGCCATGCTCTTTAACAACGGTATCAACCTCAAATTTAGTTTCGCACAGATGCATCTGGATTTCTGCCTTGTTGGCAGCAGCCTCGGCAATAACCTTTTCCAGATAATCTACCGGGCAGGTATAAGGAGCGTGCGGACCGTAGGTGATGCGGATACGGCCGTTGTCATAGCCCTGCCAGTTCTTCGCCAGCACAGTGTTTTCTGCCAGCTTTACGTCCTTGTCCGGCGCTACGCCGATCAGACCGCGGCTGAGGTTAGCGCGGATACCGGTTTCGGCGCAGGCACGCGCAACATCCTCCATGAAGGCGTACATGTCGGCAAAACAGGTAGTACCGCCCTTCAGCATTTCTACGATGCCCAGCATAGCACCCCAGTAGATGTCATTAGCGTCCATCTTGTCTTCAATCGGCCAGATTTTGTTTTGCAGCCAGTCCATGAGCGCCATATCATCGGCATAACTGCGCAGCAGTGTCATAGAAACGTGGCCGTGGGTGTTGACCATGCCGGCGGTAGCCAGCTTGCCCTTACCGTCTACAATTTCGTCGGCAGCAAAGTCTGCAGGCACGTCCTTGCCTACATAAACAATCTTATTATCTTCAACGGCGATGTTCTGCATTTCACCGTTCGGAGTATGCAGAAGCTCGATATTTTTAATCAGTAGCTTAGCCAAAAGATTTCACTTCCTTGGTATAATTTAAATCCTGCCTCCCTGTTAAGAGAGGCGGATGACAGTGATATTATTGTTTTCTACTCCTCGCCCTGCTGACGTTTGGAGTAATGCTTTTCGTAAAAATCATGCATCACGTCCACGTCCTCACAGCTCAGCTCGTACACCTTGTTGCCGGTGCCTGCACAGATTACGGCAATCTGCGCCGCCTTTTCCAAAATTTCGGCAGCCAGCAGTGCCTCTGCCAGATTCTTGCCCCAGCAGACAGCGCCATGGTTGGCCAGCAGCACAGCCTTTTTGCCGTTCAGCGCGCGCACGGTGTTCTCCGCCAACTCCTGCGTACCGCAGAGAGCGTACTGGGCACACTCCACCCTGCCGCCGATAATCTGCACGATATCCTCGATAATCGCCGGCACTCCCTGATGCATAGCCGCAAGCGCACTGGCATAAATGCTGTGCGTATGGATTACGGCACCTGCCTCGGGATAAGCGTTGTAAATAGCGGTGTGCACCTTCAGTTCGGAAGAAGGAATGCGCTTGCCCTCAACAACTTCGCCATCACGGTTGATAATGACAACGTCCTCAGGCGTCAGCGTTTCATAACCGTGGCCGGAGGGTGTAATAGCAATATTCTGCGCTTCAATACGGCAGCTGATATTGCCCCAGGAGCCCGCAACGAGCTTTTTTTCAATCAGCGCATGGCCTGTTTCCACAATGGCGGCGCATGCACTTTCTTTAGCAAATAACTGCGTTTCCATGATTATTCTGCAGCCAGATATGCCTTCTGCTCATCGCTCAGGGTGTCGATGCCTGCACCCATAGCCTGCAGCTTCAGAGCAGCTATTTCGGTGTTCAGCTCTTCCGGCAGCACATACAGTTTGTTTTCCATTGCTCCCTTATGGTCGAGCAGGTATTTCATAGCCAGGAACTGCATAGCGAAGGACAGGTCCATGATTTCAATCGGATGGCCGTCACCGCATGCCAGGTTAACCAGACGGCCTTCGCCCAGCAGGTTCAGCTTACGTCCGTCAGCCATGGTGTAGGTCATGATATTTTTGCGTACTTCATACGGAGCAACTACGGAAAGCTCCTCCAGATGATGTTTGTTGATTTCTACGTCGAAGTGGCCTGCGTTGCACATAACAGCGCCGTTCTTCATAACCTCCATATGAGGTTTGGTAATTACGTCCTTGCAGCCGGTTACGGTTACAAAGATATCGCCGTGCTTAGCAGCCTCCTGCATCGGCATAACGCGGAAGCCGTCAAATACTGCTTCAATACCCTTAATCGGGTCAACCTCGGTAACGATAACGTTTGCGCCAAGGCCCTTGGCACGCATAGCAACGCCCTTACCGCACCAGCCATAGCCTGCAACAACAACGGTTCTGCCTGCTACGGACATGTTGGTGGTACGCATGATGCCGTCCCAGGAGGATTGGCCGGTACCGTAACGGTTATCAAACAGATACTTGCAGTAAGCATCATTAACGGCAATCATCGGGAATGCCAGGTGACCTGCTGCAGCCAGAGCCTTCAGGCGATGTACGCCGGTGGTGGTTTCCTCGCTGCCGCCCATCAGGTTAGGAATCAGGTCACGACGTTCGCCGTGCAGCATATTAACCAAATCGCCGCCGTCATCAATAATCAGCTGCGGTTCGCTCTTCAAAGCCTCGCGCAGATACATATCATACTCTTCGTTGGTGCAGCCATGGGTTGCGAAAACAGTTACGCCGCTGTCAACCAGTGCTGCGGCAATTTCGTCCTGAGTGGAAAGCGGGTTGCTGCCGGTAACAACAACATTAGCGCCTGCGTTCTTCAGCACGAGTGCCAGATAAGCGGTTTTTGCTTCCAGGTGAATGGTTACAACCATATTGATGCCTTGGAAAGGCTTAGTTTTGCTGTATTCATCGTTCAGATGGTTCAGCAGGGGCATATATTCCTTTGCCCACGCGATACGTTGATGACCTAACGGTGCCAATTTGATGTCTTTAATAATGCTTTGCATAAATCTAAAAATCCTCCTTTAATATATGCTCTTTAATCTTGCAAAAGAGCCTGCAATTTCTTAATACTTTCTGTATACGGCGCTTTGAGCACGCCATGCTCGGTAATAATACCGGTAATAAGCTCTGCCGGTGTCACGTCAAACGCAGGGTTAAACACTGCCACGCCCTCAGGCGCAGTCTGCTCGCTGCGGAAATGACGAACCTCGTCTGCCTTGCGCTCCTCAATAGGAATCTGCGCACCTGTAGCAATGGAAAAATCAAAGGTGCTCGTCGGTGCGGTGATATAAAACGGTATACCGTGAGCCTTCGCCGCCAGTGCCACACCGTAGGTGCCAATCTTGTTCGCCGTATCGCCGTTGGCCGCAATTCTGTCGGCACCGACAACAACAGCGTTCACGTCCTTGGTGCGCATGGTCCACGCTGCCATATTATCGGTAATCAGCGTAACCGGGATGCCGTCCTCAAACAGCTCAAACGCCGTCAGACGCGCACCCTGCAGCAGCGGACGTGTTTCGTCGGCATAAACCATCTTCAGCTTGCCCTGCGCGTAAGCACTGCGGATAACGCCCAGTGCCGTGCCCCAACCGCAGGTTGCCAATGCGCCTGCGTTGCAGTGCGTCAGCACTACGGCAGCGTCAGGCAGCACAGCAGCGCCGTATTCGCCCATACGCTTATTCATGGTAATATCGTCCGCATAAATCTGCTCGGCCTTCTCCTCCAGCGCCTTGATAATCGCCGCAGGTGACTTGTCCTCGCCGTTCAGGCGCACAGCCAACGCATACTGCAGATTCGCCGCCCACGCCAAATTTACCGCCGTCGGACGCGCAGTAATCAGATCAGCGCGCACAACATCCAGCGCACCCAAAAAGTCAGGCTTGTCCGCAACCTCGCGCGCACCAAGCACCATAGCGAAGGCAGCGGCAGCGCCGATTGCCGGTGCACCGCGCACCTCCAAGCGTTCAATTGCCACTTTCACGCGCTTGTAATCAACGCAGGTAATCCATTCTATCTTTTGCGGCAGCAGAGTCTGGTCCAAAAGCACCAGGCTCCCCTGCTTCCAACGCATAGTTTCTACCATAACAACCTCTTACAGCTTAAAGCCGCCAAACTCCTGCATAGCGTGATGGCAGTTGCACTTCGCCTCAGTCGGCTCTTCATAAGCGATGAAGGACAGAATCAGCTTTTCCATATTCTTAATGCTCAGTGCCATAGCGTCGCAAACCTCTTTATGGGAAAGCGGTGTCGGGGAAATGCCGGCAGCCATATTGGTAACGATGGAGCAGTTAGTGTAGCACATCTCTGCCTCACGCGCCAGAATGGACTCAGGCATATTGGTCATGCCAACCAGGTCACCGCCCAGCATAGCAAACATTTTAATTTCGGCAGCACTTTCAAAGCGCGGGCCTTCGGTGCAAACATAAACACCGTGCTTATGGAAGGTGATATCCGTTTTCTCCAGACATTTGATAACCTTCTCGCGCAGAGTCGGGCAATACGGATAGGTGAAATCGCAGTGCGCTACACCACGCTCGGGGGAATCGTAGAAGGTGTTGATACGGCTCTTGGTGAAGTCCAGCACGTTGTCGCAAACTACGAAGTGACCTGCCTTCATCTCCGGGTTGAGGGAACCGACTGCGGTAGTAGCAAAAATTTCCTCAGTTCCCAGGCTCTTCATGGCCCAGATGTTGGCACGGTAGTTTACCTTGTGGGGCGGTACGGAATGGTCTACGCCGTGACGGCTTACGAAAACCACCTGATTACCGCTCATTGTGCCGATGTTGCACAAAGCCTTACCAAACGGTGTTTCTATAATCTTTTTTTCGAATCCCTTCAGGGTATCGGGATTATCAATACCGGTTCCGCCGATGATAGCAATTTTACGCATATGCTTTGCCTCCCTTATAGTTAAATGTGATAATGAAAACTGTTTGCTTAAGTATGTTATTACGCATAATATCTATGCAGATTCTCCACACTTTTTCTATTATATAATACCATAAATAAGGCATAATTTAAAGAGCAAAGAAAAAGCACTCTCAGCAGGTGTGAGAGTGCGAAGTGGGTTATTTTAAAATAAGCCAATAACCATTTTTCTTAGAACCTTTACGTTTTACGATACCAGTTTTTTGTAATGATGCAAGCATTCTTCTAATGGTTCTATCTGTAGTATTCAACTCTAAAGCCATAACATGTTGTGTAATATGTGGATTTTTCTCTAATATATTCAATAATTGCTTTTGCTTATCTATCTCACTGTCTGTTGAATCATCTATCGTTAGTTTAGAGCCTTCATTTGCACTTTTATTAGGACATCCGGCACCCATCGACTCATTTATTAGGACATCAGAGCCTTCATTTGCACTTTTATTAGGACATCCGGCACTCGTCAACTCATTTATTAGGACATCAGAGCCTTCATTTGCATTTTTATTAGGACATTGGGCACTCGTCAACTCATTTATTAGGACATCAGAGCCTTCATTTGCATTTTTATTAGGACATTGGGCACTCGTCAGCCCAACTTCTCCCAAACTTTCAACAGGTAATATCAAGCATACCCTGTCAGGATTTTCCTTTTCTGTAATTTCCGGCATAGCAAAATCAGTACCTGTCCAAGCTTTAAAGATCATAGGTAAACCACTGCCAGCACGTTCACCTATATTTATTAGACTAAACATCTTTATTAAGCCGGAATTACGTGGATCGGAAATTCCGCCATTTATTGCTTCATCTAAATCAATTCTGAATGTACCGGCATTAGTCATCGTTATACTGGTAATGTTTCTTTCAATAACAACACCTGTATTTCCATAGTAATCAGCGTTGATTAAGGTATTTGCCAAAGCCTCTCTTAAAGCCTTATGCAATTCTGTATCATCAATGCGACTTATCCCGTCTAAAGCAAACGGTACTTTAACAGACTGAGCAATGCGGTTATATACACGGAAATAAAAATCATATATATTACCGCTCCAATCACCGGAACTAGAAACAAACCTATCACTCCAACGAGTATCATCATCCAGCTTTTCGCGATAATCCAAAAAGTAATGCGGATATTCTCTTACAATCTCATACTCGTACCCGAACATCAACAAGCCTGCAGCAGTAGGATGTAATTTACCATCAGCATCTCTGCCGACTGCTCCTATACGATAGAGAAAATCAACATCTTCAAGTGCTTCCCAAACATGCCCCGGTCTTATCCCCTGCATTCTTATGCGGTAACGTTTAATAGTATCTTTATCAAAGACATCTAAATTCATGTTTCCTAACACAAGCATATCCTGTGTTTTAGGCGAAGCATCGCGCAGCATTGCCTGAATAACCTCTTTGGTACAGCGATAATCACCCTCGCCATTGTGTTTGTATGACGAAAACAAATTACCATCAAGGTATATAGGCTTATCATATCTCTGCGCGCGCGGTACACTAATAATAATGATCTTTTTACCGTCGAATTCACGAACTATAACATCTTTATCGTTAAGGACATTGATACTGATTTTGCTTTGATTGTTGATGATATTCCAAAAGTCTATTACTAATGCATCAGCATCATTTACACCTTCAACATGCAACTGATGTTGCGCATCTTCTGTAACACCAAGTAAAATTATACCACCATTAGTATTAGCAAATGCAGAATAAGTTGCCCACAAACTCTTCGGCAGGCCAACGGCAGCCGCTTTTGCTTCCAAACGATTATTTTCTTTGTATTTTTCGATGTTAAAAAAGTCTAGCATAGGAACTCACCTTCAAATCAGCAATTTATAATAAAAATAGCTTTAAAAATATATTTGCATTAAAAACTTTAATTACTTCCCCACAAGCTCCAGCAGCTCCTGCGGTCTTGCAATCACAAAATCCGGCCTGCCCTCCTCCAGCAGCTTCTCCCAGCCAAAGGCCGTATAGCGCACGGCAACGGTTTTTGCCCCCGCACTGCGTCCGCTCTGCAAATCGAAAGGACTGTCGCCGACGCACAGGCACTCCTCCGGCTTCACTCCCAGCTTGGCACACGCCGCCAGCATCGGCTCAGGATGCGGCTTGCTCTCCTTTGTATCGCCCAAGGCAATAGTCGCATCAAAATACGGCGTCAGCTGCAGGCAGTCCAGCCCACGACGCAGCATCGGCGGCTTCTTGGAGGTGACCACCGCCAGCTTAATGCCCTGTGCCTTCAGCTGCTCCAACGTTTCCTGCACGCCGGGGATAGGACGAATCATATCATCGTGATGCGCATTGTTATATTCTCTGTAAGCATCGCGCATAGTTTCCACCAGCCCCGGCTTACCGGAAAGCGCAATCATCGCCTCCGACAGCGGCAGTCCGAAGGTAGCCACAATCTTTTTGCGCTCCGGCGTAAAGCCTAGCACCTCCTGACAGGTGTGCTCAAAGGTGGCAATAATCAAATCTATGGTATTGGCAATAGTGCCGTCAAAATCAAAAAGTATTCCCTTAATCTGCATCTTCATATCCTCTCTGCTCTTTTTGCTCATCTTCATAACGTTTGCATAAGCACAATAAATTTATTATATCATGTTTACGCGCCTTTGCGCACTAAAAAAGCACTCCCGCTGATGCGGAAGTGCCTATAAAGCTTATTTTTCGTCCTTTTTCGCAAAGACTACTTCCTTAGGACCATCATTTACTGCGTCCTCAGGAATAATTACATCGTCGAAGCTGATGCCGCGGGTGTGCAGCGTATGGCTCCACTCATGATCATGGCGGTGCCACCAGCCAAGGGCTGTAATAGGAATCCAGCTGTAAATAAACAGCGGATACAACAGCAGATACATCCAGGACTTGAAGGAAGCGCGGATTTTCCACAGTACCGCTACCGGGAAAATATACTGGCCGATACCAACCAGAGTCCAAACCTCTACCGGAATAATGGTATACAGGATATTGGTGTAGAACGGATAGAAGTTATAAATATAGCTGCAAAGCACGAAGAACGTGGAAATCATCAGGAAGTACGGCTGAATAAGGTTCACAGAGCAGTCCAGCATGACGATATTACGTGTCTTGATTGCTTTTTTAATCATCGGGATGAGATAGCGGTCCGCAACGTCAAAGTGGCCCTGCGACCAACGCTTACGCTGGTTCCAGGTCTGCTTGAAGGTCAACGGCTTTTCGTCATAGATGATTGCGTCATGCGCCCAGGTTGTAGGAATGCCTTCCATCATCGCCTGAATGGTAAACTCCATATCCTCGGTCAGGCAGGTTGCGCGCCAGCCGTAACGCTTCAGCACCTCGGTATCAAAGCACATACCGGTACCGCCAAGGCAGCAGGAAAGGCCCATGTTGTACTTTGCCAAGCTCCATACATGGTTAACAATCCAGAAGGAAATTGCAAATACGCCGCTTACCCAGGTATCAGTCGGGTTTTTGGCATCCATATAGCCTTGGATAATGCGTTCGCCGTTGCACAGACGACTGTTCATCTCCTGCAGGAAGTTGGGATGCACCAGGTTATCGGCATCGAAAACGCAAACTGCATCATATTTCTTATCCAGCTTGAACAGTCTGTCGAACATCCACGCGAGGGCAAAGCCCTTGCCCTTACCGGTTTCGCTGAAGCGCTCATGCACCAGCGCACCGGCCTTGCGTGCAACCTCGGCGGTTTTATCCGAGCAGTTGTCTGCAACAACATAGATATCATATAAAGCGTCATTATAATTCAGACGGCGCAGGTTATCTACCAATTGAGCAATAACTCTTTCCTCGTTATGCGCGCAGGCAATCAAGGCAAAGGTCTTGCTTTCATTATATATCTTAACTTCCTTCTTCTTGCCGAACAGGCCGAACCAAGAAACAAAAAAGTAGTAGAGCGTAAAAAATATAATCAATAGCTGCAAAGGTATCATGATTATATCAAAAGCTGTATACATCAAAAATCTCCTTTACTCCCCTAACGGCAAATTATTTGTTCTTACCTGTAAGAGCACGGTAAACATGGTTTACAATGCCTGCCAGCGTATAGGTGAACATTGCTACAAAAGGCCACGCACCGGGACGCTCGTACAGCATTACGGCACCGACGATTACGGCAATAATTACAGGCAGACGGTACATAGGATTACCCTTGCCCTTGAAATCCGGGAATTTAACCTCGCTGTACATGATGCAGGCAATTACCAGAGTAACTGCTGCCAGCACAGCCGGAGCGAATTGATAGCCGGAAACAACATAGGTTGCCAAGAAGCAGGCACCTGCCGGAATAGGCATACCCTGAAAATAACCGTGTACAACACCGGTGTTGCAGTTGAAGCGTGCCAGACGCAGGCAACCGCCCACAGCGAAGAGTGCAGCGATAACCTGACCTGCAAGGCCAAGCTCCTGCAGACCATACATATAAATCATGATGGCAGGCGCAACGCCGAAGGAGCACATATCGCAAAGAGAATCCATCTCCTTGCCGAAGTCACCGCCGCCAAC
>ERZ1034723.1343-NODE-1343-length-10804-cov-4.102707_pt1 | contig 10804 bp, 6 predicted proteins | sample MGYA00520637_ERZ1034723 | MGnify/ENA primary metagenome ERZ1034723 (study PRJEB33766, sample SAMN09781719) | gut metagenome | biome: gut microbiome | host: Homo sapiens | place: Madagascar | study: EMG produced TPA metagenomics assembly of the PRJNA485056 data... | reverse complement strand
GGCATCTCTCTCATCGGAGATATTCAGGAGCGGATCAGGCTCATCGACAGCAAGGGCTATGAGTATAAAGCCAAGCTCACGATCCTCAAGGAAGCGGCGCGGACGCTCAACTATCTCACGGAAAACAACTTGCTCCAATACGCTGATCTTGAGAAGAAGGTCGAGGACGTTCACGGCTCTTATGACCGTACCGGCAAGGAGCTGAAAGGCGTTGAAGCGCGACTGCGGGAAGTCCAGCCGCTTATCAAAAACATCTCTAACTACCAGCGCCTCAAGCCCGTGTATGATGCTTTTCAGAAGGCGAAAGATAAGCCGAGTTTCAAGGCAAAGCACGAAGCCGAGCTTGTGATCTTTGAGGCGGCGCGGAGTACACTGCTTGCCATGCAAGGCGATGAAAAGCTGCCGAGCTTGAAGACGCTCCAAGCGGAACAGCAGCGACTACTTGAAGAGCAGCAGCGGCTCTATGATGAACGCGCGAAGCTCAAAAAGGAGGCGCGGATGATCGACACTTTGAAAGCAAACGTGGATGATTTCCTCAAGCCAAACGCAGAGCGCGACCAAGAGCTTCAACGCAATTCACAGCGCGAATAAAGAGAAAAGGCAAGGCAGCTTTCATGAATAACTGCCTTGCCCTTTTTGAAAATCAAAACCATCAAGAACTTGCATCTTTTTTGTGAACTTGTGCATGAGATAATTGCATTCAAAGAGGTTTTCGTGTATAATATAATGGAAGTCATGATTAGCGGATGAGTAAAGGGGTGCGTATCATGGGAATCAGCTACAAAAAACTTTGGATGCTCCTGTTAGAACGAGACATAAAGAAGTCCACCTTCCGGCAAGAGCTTAACCTTGCCTCCGGAACATGGACGAAACTGAATAAGGGGGAAGAAGTATCCCTCTCTATTTTGCTGCGCATCTGCGGCTATTTGAATTGCGACATCGGAGATATTTGTGAGGCTGTGCGGACGGACAACTGATAGGTCCCTTTTCCGTGCGGCTTTTTATATACCAGTGGAGACGAATTAAATGTCTGTGCGTAACAGGACTGTTACAGAAAAAGGAGGATAACAGATGGACATTGGCGTAACGATAAGCAAAGTCCGAAAAGAATACAGAGAATACTTACGGGAAACTCACCCAGACTGGGCTGACACGACTATCAGCACCCATGTTTCCGATGCGTTCTATCTGTATCAAAACACTATTGCGCTGTCCTTCTGGAAGTGTTTTGAAAGTGATGCCTCTATGGAGAAAGCGAAGGGCGAAATCTTCGACTACCTAAAACAAGAAGTGATGTCTGATCGAGCAGACGAACGCACTGCACAGTATTATAGAGATTTGAAGCGGCTGAAAGAATTTATTGATTCTAAGGGCGGCGTCAAGACGTATATCGGTTATGAATATGACTGCGAAGTCATTGTCTACAAATATGCCAAGATGGTTTATGATGGCACAATGGAGATGGATGCTGCTGTAAAAGCCATGTGTCAGGATGTTCCGTGCTTTGGAGAAACCTCGCACAAGCTGACGATCATGCTCTTTTCGTCCATGATGAAGGGCATAAAATACACTCGCAGGTCCAACACTGAAACTACGGTTTACTTCATCGTCCACATTGGAAAAGACTACGGACATGAGCAGATGGTCAATGCTCTAAAAGCCACTCAGGAGAACATTAAATATTACTACGAGCAAACCGGCAACAAGTCTAACAGCATTCGTAGAGGATGCAAAAAGATCGTCGAAGAGAACAACATTGATATATCCTTCGACAATGAAATCTTTGATGGAATCATTCCGAAGGAGAACACAGATACAGCTCTTTCATCCGACGCTACTGCAACACACTATTGGCTGTACGCAGCGGGTGATGGTTCTGCAAATTGGGAGAATGATTATGCCGAAGGGATTATGGCTATCGGCTGGTCTGACCTTGGCGATCTAATGGAGTACAGCTCCAAGGAAGAAATGCGGGCGAAGATGAAAGAGGTCTACGGGGATACTGGCTCATATAAGAATCAGGTTCTTGCTACATGGCAATTTGCAAACGAGCTGAAACCCGGTGATGTTGTCTTTGTTAAAAAAGGCAGAAAACAGATCCTCGGTCGCGGGTTGGTCGAAGGCGAATATGTTTTTGATCCTGAACGCGGTCAATATGCCAATACCCGAAAGGTACGCTGGACAGATAAGGGCGAGTGGGAATTATCAGATCAGGGTGCTATCAAAACGTTGACGGATATTACGTCCTACACAGATTACGTCAAGAAGCTGCAAAACATAATTGACGGAGACAAGCACGAAGACAGCTTCGACGATGCCGCTGATGAGGAAATCACTTTCGAGCCATACACCGCTGATGATTTTCTGACTGATGTGTATATGGACGAAGATCGGTATAAGGTTCTCAAGTCACTGCTTCTAACCAAAAAGAATGTAATTCTGCAAGGCGCACCGGGCGTGGGAAAAACCTTCGCAGCAAAGAGACTGGCATTTTCTATCATGGGAGAAAAGGACACCAACCGTGTGAAAATGGTTCAGTTTCATCAGAGTTATAGCTATGAAGATTTCATCATGGGTTTCCGCCCGACAGAGACAGGATTTGAACTGCGAAAGGGCGTATTCTACGAGTTTTGCAGGCAAGCTGCTGAGGATGATCGTCCATACTTTTTCATTATCGACGAGATCAACAGAGGCAATCTCAGCAAGATTTTTGGCGAACTCTTCATGTTGATTGAGAGTGATAAACGCGGTGTCGAATTGCAGCTTCTATATGCAGATGAGCAGTTCTCCATTCCAAGTAACGTCTATATCATTGGCATGATGAACACTGCTGACCGTAGCCTCGCCATGCTGGACTACGCACTTAGACGTCGTTTTGCTTTCTTTGAGCTTGCTCCGGCATTTTCGTCTGCTGGATTCAGAGCATACAGAACGAAAGTCAATAACCCGAAGTTTGACCGGCTCATTGCAACAGTTGAGCAGCTTAACGACGTAATTGCAAACGATGACTCGCTTGGTGAGGGGTTCTGTATCGGACATAGCTATTTCTGTACAAACGCAACCATCAACGATGAATGGATGCGGTCTGTTGTCGAATATGAACTGATACCTCTTTTGAAAGAATACTGGTTTGACGAGGCAGTTAAAGTGAAGGATTTGAGCCGCACATTACGCGAGGTAGTCAAATGATCCGTGTCCAGAACGTTTATTATATGCTGGCTTATGCGTTCCAAGTGCTACATGAGCAAGGGTATAAAAATGTCGCCACCGAAGAGTTTGATAATGTGGCTGAACTTCTGTCTGCTATTCTCTGCCGTGGAGTATCTGTCCAGATAAAGAGAGGCTTAATCAGACAATACATTTCAAGAGAGGAAGCACTTGCGTCTCCCCGTGGGAAACTTGAAATTGGTGAATCCATAAAGACACAGGTTATTCGCAAGAAACAGCTCATTTGCAATTATGATGAGTTTTCGGTTGATGCCTACCCAAACCGAATCATCAAAACAACAATGGATTTGCTGCTTCGTGGAAGTATTTCAAAAGCCAGAAAAAAGGAGATCAGGAAGTTGATGATTTTCTTTGATGGCATCAGCATATTGGACATCCATAGTATCAACTGGGACATTCAATATGATCGCAATAATCAAACATATCGGATGTTGATAGCCGTTTGCCGCTTTGTGATAAAAGGGCTTTTGCAAACGACAGCCGATGGCTCAACAAAGATTATGGATTATGCAGATGATCAAACAATGGCGAAGCTATACGAGAAGTTTATTCTCGGATACTATCAGCGTGAGCATCCAGAGTTAAAAGCATACTCTCCACAGATTACGTGGCAAGTCACAGATGGGTACAGAACGCTCTTGCCGACGATGCAGTCCGACATTGTGATTACGAATAAGGCAGCAAAGAAAACGCTCATCATCGACGCCAAATACTACACGCACAATATGCAAATGAAAGCACCGTACATGACGCAGACGCTTCATTCCGGAAATCTGTATCAGATTTTCACCTATGTGAAGAACTGGTCTGCCGCGCCGGATGAGGTCGTTTCCGGTATGCTTTTATATGCGGGAACAGACGATGCGATTCAGCCAAACAATGATTATCAAATGAGCGGGAATCAGATCAGTGTGAAGACATTGGACATGGACTGCGACTTTTCTAAAATTGCAGCGCAGCTCGACAGCATTGCTGATCGGATAAAGTAGAGCGTAGGCACTGGACAGCCGTTCTTCTAATCTCACCACTTCTTAAACAAGCAGATACGCTCTCCGTGGAAAGGAGCAATCATGAGTGTACTTGAAAATCCCATACCGAATGAGGTGTTGGATAATGCAACAAGCCCTCTCACCGATGACAGGGCAGCGTACAAAGACAGCACCTACGAGATCGTTTCAAAGGTGGCTTACCTGATTGGTGTGCCAAAACGCATCTTTGACAACGAACATGAAGCCCCAAAAGTTGAAGTATACAATCGGTTGGACAGCGATAAAACAGCTCGGATTATAAGACATCTTTGCATTGTACGAACTGCGATTGAGCGCAATTTCAAGCGCATCAATGAACGCATGAGATTCCAGTATGAGACCATTCTGAGTATGCCGGAATATGTTCCGCAGGAAAGCATAAACCAGCTAAGTCTTGACGGAGTGAACTTCATCAAAAACACCAGCAAAAAACTGTGCCAACACGTTGTCGAGATTAACAGGTTGATTTGCGATAGAATCAACAACTGCAAGAAGCTCTTTCCCCTCTGGATAAATTGGGATTACATTAAAGCACTTTTCGTCATGCCTGATGGTTTGAAGGAAGATGGTACAAGAGAGGCTGCCGACATTTATTACTCTCATTTGCTTTTTTATCCCTATCAGATGTACATAAACTGGCAGCCGGAGGAAGTCGGCAACATTCTTTACAATGATAAGAAGTTCGTTACCTTGCTGTACAGTTGGAACAACGACTATTTCACCGAATATAGCAAAGTCTCAGATGCGGGGAGTTATATCAAAGGAAGTATTTACGAGTTTATTGAGAGCAGCGAAAAGACTGTTATCGTTGTCGATTGTGAAAACTCTGATCCCTACAAGCTGTGTGCTACCTTAAAAAACCTCGATCACGAGTATACACAAAAAATTGCGTCGATCATTCTCTTTGATGATGTGCATACCGCCTCCGCATGGAGGATATTAGACAGCTTCACCGCAATTCATGTTGAACACATGATGATTGAACGGGTGAAGCAAAGCAAGTCACTCGTTGATGTCATGCTTATTGCCCGAACTTGTCAGGAACACTACAAGAATAACGTCGATTCCTTTATTCTTGTTTCCAGCGACTCCGACTACTGGGGGTTAATCTCGTCTCTGCCGGAAGCACGTTTTTTAGTTATGATTGAACGAGAGAACTGCGGACCGGACTTGAAGAATGCACTTCTGAATGCAGGGATATTTTATTGCTATATTGATGACTTCTACTCTGGGAATGCCGAGGACATCAAGCTCGGCGCACTTTTCAAAGAAATAGAGCGTTATATTGACCAAACCGTCAGGCTCAATATCAACGAGATGTTCAGTGCCGCTTTGAAGGCAACGCGCATTGAGATGAGTTTGTCTGAGAAAAAACAGTTCATCGCAAAGTACCTAAAAACAATGCAAATGGAAATTACAGATGATGGTGACGTGGTTTTGCAGTTGAAACGAAAATAAGTCCGGTATTTGGGACACTTGCTATGATAAAATAGAAATGAGGACAGGCTGGCAACCAACAAATGATCCTCAAGTATTGGAGATGAAGATATGGCATACCAAAGCGAAGCGGCTCTTGAACAGCAGTTTATTGAGCAACTGAACAAGCAGGAATATACCACAGTCCCAATTCCTGATTATGACGCGCTGGTGGAGAACTTCAAAGTTCAGTTTGAAGAATTCAATGCGCCAAAGCTGGATACGCCTATCACCGATAAAGAGTGGGAGCGTATCTTCAACCTCATGCTCGGAAAGTCTGTTTTCCAGAGCGCAAAAATCTTGAGGGATAAGTTTGTCCTTGAGCGTGAAGATGGTACAAAGGTATATCTGTCCTTCTTTGATCAGGACCACACGAAGAACATTTTCCAAGTCACTCATCAAACAACCGTGGTTGGAAAATACGTCAATCGTTACGACGTTACGATTCTCGTAAACGGCTTGCCCCTGATCCAAGTAGAATTAAAGCGCCGTGGCATTGACATCCGCGAGGCAGTCAATCAGGTCATGCGTTATAAGAAGCACTCCTACAACGGGCTGTATCATTTCATTCAGCTCTTCATTGTCTCCAATGGTGTTGACACAAAGTATTTCGCCAATTCCGACAGAGACTTGATGTATAGTCTTGCTTTCTTCTGGACTGATTTCAATAACGTCCGCATCACCAATTTGAAGGACTTTTCGATTTCTTTCCTTGCAAGGGATCACATCATTAAAATGCTGACACGCTACACCATCCTAAATGATACCGATAAGATTTTGATGGTCATGCGTCCCTATCAGGTTTATGCCGTAGAAGCACTGATCCGTCAGGCAACACTCACAAACCGGAATGCGTATATCTGGCACACAACCGGCGCGGGCAAGACATTGACATCCTTTAAGACTGCGCAAATCCTCGCAGCAAATCCGAACATCAAGAAAGTCATTTTCCTTGTTGACCGAAAAGACTTGGATTCTCAGACAACCGAAGAGTTTAACAAGTTTGAGGCTGGCTCCGTTGATGTGACAGATCGCACCGATGTCCTTGTCCGCCAGATGAAGGACAAGAACAGGCAGCTTATCGTCACCACGATGCAGAAGATGGCAAACGCTGTAAAGCGCCCTCAGTACGAGAAAGTAATGGACGCATACAAAGACGAGAAGGTTGTCTTTATCATCGACGAGTGCCACCGCAGCCAGTTTGGGGATATGCACAAGGACATTGTGCGGCATTTCAGAAAGGCACAGTTTTTCGGCTTCACGGGGACACCTCGGTTTGAAGTCAACGGTAAAACTGAGGGTAAAATCACGCAAACAACAGAAATGCTCTTTGGTGAGTGTCTTCACAATTACCTGATTAAAGACGCCATCTTCGATAATAATGTTCTGGGCTTCCACATCGAATACATAAAAACAATGGAGGGTGATTTCGACTGGGATGACCCGACACTCGCGGACGCGATTGATATAGGCGAACTCTATATGTCCGATGAGCGAATGTCTCTGATCGCCAATCACATCATCCAGAACCACAAGGCGAAAACCCGAAATGGACAGTATACGGCTATTTTTGCCGTGTCCTCTATTGATGCCCTTGTTAAGTATTACGACATTTTCAAGAAGATCAAGCATGACCTGAATATCAGCGGCATCTTCTCCTATGGGCAGAATGAGGATGCCGAGGGCAAGGACGAGCATAGCCGTGATTCGTTGGAGCGTATCATCAAGGACTATAACGAGATGTACGGAACCAATTTCTCCACAGATACGTTCTCAGCTTATCACAAGGACATCTCTGACCGAGTAAAGGGAAAGAAAACAAAGTCGCTCGATATTCTCATCGTCGTGAATATGTTCCTGACCGGATTTGACAGCAAGCAGCTCTCTGTCCTTTATGTGGACAAGGACTTGAAGTATCATGATTTGCTGCAAGCCTATTCCCGCACGAACCGCGTTGAGAAGGAAACAAAGCCCTTTGGCATTATCATTTGCTACCGCAACCTCAAAAAACGCACTGATGACGCGCTGACGCTCTTCTCTAAGAGTCAAGATACCTCTGGCATCGTTGTTCCGGGTTATCAATACTTCGTAGAGAAGTTCAACGAAATGGTGATGAAGCTCAAGGAAATTGCTCTGTTTCCGGAGTCCGTGGACACAATGCAGAACGAGGACGATCAGAAGAAGTTTGTCGTGACCTTCCGTGAGCTGACAAAATACCTCCAATCGTTGCAGACCTTTATTGAGTTCAGTTTCGATCAGGATGCTCTTATCATGTCCGAGCAGGAATATCAGGACTATAAGAGCAAATATCTCATGCTCTACTCGCGGCAAAAAACAGACCGTGAAGTTGTCTCCGTCCTGAACGACGTTGACTTCTGCATCGAATTGATGGAGAGTGACAGGATCAATGTAGCGTACATCATGAATCTAATCCGCAACATTCATTTCGACGATCCCAAGCAGAAGGATTACGATATTAAACACATTAAGGATGAGCTTGGCAGAACCGATAATCCGCAGTTGCTCCGGAAAGTCGAAATCCTACAAGCGTTCTTAGATCGTGTTGTTGTCGGTTTGGAAAGTGCGGATGAAATTGATGCAGCATATAACGACTTTGAAAATGAAGCAAAGCGCGAAGAGATTGTTGCCTTTGCGAAGACTGAGGACATTGACGCATCTATGCTGACGGATATTATTTCGGAATATGAGTTTTCTGGCACAATGGATGCAGGAAATATCAGAGATAGGATTGAGAAGCCCTTGCCGCTTTTGAAGAAACGCTCTCTTGTAAATCGGATCGTTGATTTCATCCGGCAGCACACAGAGAAATACCAATAAGGAGAGAGACAAATGGATAATTCGATTCAGGCTCACCAGAAAGAGCTTTGCAATAAGCTATGGGCAATGGCAAATGCCTTGCGCGGAAACATGGAGGCGTATGAGTTCAAGAACTACATCTTGGGCATGATCTTCTACTACTACCTTTCCGACCGGACAGAGAAGTATATGGCGAATCTTCTCAAGGATGACGGTATCGGTTATGAAGAGGCGTGGGCAGACGAAGAATATAAGACCGCCGTTATCGAAGAGGCACTGCGCGATCTCGGCTATGTCATCGAGCCGCAGTATTTGTTCCGCAAGATGGTCAAGATGGTAGAAAACCGCTCCTTCGACATTGAGTTCTTGCAGAGCGCAATCAATGCGCTGATGGAGTCCACAATCGGAAACGATTCTCAGGAAGACTTTGACGGACTGTTTTCTGATATGCAGCTCGATTCATCAAAGCTCGGTCATACAGTCAAAGATAGAAGTGCTGTTATGGCAAAGATCATCGCTTCGCTGGACGAAATCAACTTCGGCGTGGATGATACAAAAATTGACGTTCTTGGTAACGCCTATGAATATCTGATCGGTCAGTTCGCTGCAACTGCTGGCAAGAAAGCCGGTGAGTTCTATACGCCCTCCGGTCCTGCCGAATTGCTTTGCCGTCTGGCTTGCCTCGGTCTCACGGATGTCAAGGATGCAGCCGACCCCACTTGTGGCTCTGGTTCACTGCTGCTGCGCCTCAAGAACTATGCCAACGTGAGAAACTACTATGGACAGGAATTGACCTCCACGACTTATAACCTCGCCAGAATGAACATGATTCTGCGCGGAATCCCGTATCGCAACTTTAACATCTACAACGGTGATACCTTGGAGCATGACTACTTCGGAGACATGAAGTTCCGTGTTCAGGTTGCAAATCCTCCGTATTCTGCAAATTGGTCTGCTGATATGCACTTCATGGAGGACGAGCGTTTCAATGAATACGGCAAACTTGCGCCTAAAAGCAAGGCTGACTTTGCTTTTGTGCAGCACATGGTTTACCACATGGACGAAGACGGACGAGCTGTTGTCCTGCTGCCTCACGGCGTTCTGTTCCGGGGCGCAGCCGAAGAAGTGATCCGTAAGCACCTGATCCAAAAGTTGAATGTGCTGGACGCTGTTATCGGTCTTCCTGCAAACCTCTTCTTTGGCACGGGCATTCCGGTATGCGTTCTTGTCCTCAAGAGGGAGCGCAACGGCAACTCGGATAACATTCTCTTCATTGATGCGTCCAACGACTTTGAAGCCGGAAAGAATCAGAATATCCTCCGTGAGTGCGACATTGATAAGATCGTCGAAACCTACGAGCATCGTGTGGATGTCGATAAGTACGCCCATGTTGCCACTATGCAGGAGATTGAAGAGAACGGATTCAATCTGAACATTCCTCGCTATGTTGATACCTTTGAGCCGGAAGAGGAAATTGACCTCAATGCTGTTGCAGCAGAAATCCGCAATATTCAGGCTGAGATCAAAGGCATCGACACACAACTGAAACCGTTTTTCGATGAGCTGGGACTTGATTTTCCCTTTGATGTGGAGGGCAAATAAATATGGCAAATGTATCCTCAAGTAACGGTCTTGAGAAGCGTCCGAAACTCCGGTTTCCGGGCTTCGATGAGCCGTGGAGAGTCGAGAGGTTATCCGACTTCGCAGACCGAGTAACACGAAAGAACAGCAAAAACGAAACTGATCTTCCTCTAACCATTTCCTCTAAAGATGGTCTTGTCGATCAGGTTAGCTATTTCAACAAGACGGTTGCAAGTAAAGACATGAGTGGGTACTACCTGCTCAAGAATGGCGAGTTCGCGTACAACAAGAGCTATTCCGTAGGGTATGACTTCGGCTCTATCAAGCGTTTAGATCGTTACCCAATGGGTGCTTTATCGACACTTTATATCTGTTTTGCGCTCAAAAAGCATGATAGTGACTTCATCAAGGCTTATTTCGATTCTCTGAAATGGTATCGGGAAATATACATGATCTCTGCCGAAGGAGCAAGAAATCATGGTCTGCTGAATGTGCCTACCGATGAGTTCTTTGACACAAAACATTATCTGCCGGAAAACACCGAAGAGCAAAGAAAAATTGCTGACTTCCTCATTACTTTGGAGCGTCGCATCGAGGCGCAACAGTCCCTCATAGATAACCTCAAGAAGTATAAAAGAGGTGTCATGAGAGCCATTTTCAGAGGCAAGGCTATC
>ERZ1034723.1342-NODE-1342-length-10806-cov-4.702725_pt1 | contig 10806 bp, 13 predicted proteins | sample MGYA00520637_ERZ1034723 | MGnify/ENA primary metagenome ERZ1034723 (study PRJEB33766, sample SAMN09781719) | gut metagenome | biome: gut microbiome | host: Homo sapiens | place: Madagascar | study: EMG produced TPA metagenomics assembly of the PRJNA485056 data... | reverse complement strand
AAAGTAAGTTATGTAAGTGAAGGCTATTTTAAGTCTTCGATAGCATAGGAGTTGTCGGAAATGTAAGTACTATAAATTTTTAATGATAGAACTTACTGATAACTTGTTGAATTATTTTATTGATGACCTTCAGTGTGTATAGTGACACACAGACAACAAAACATTTTTATTTTTAAGGAGGAAAACAATGTCCCCAGCTATCAAATGTCTTATTCTGTTGGCAGTAGTTGCATTATTCTTCGTAACTGAACTTATTCCTCTCGCAGTTACTGCTATTGGTGCCTCTGTGGCATGCGGCCTGTTAGGCCTGATCCCTGCTAAGCAAGTATTCAGCGGTCTGTCCAACTCTACTGTAGTACTTTTTGCAGGTATGTTCGTTGTAGGCGCTTCCATGTTCTACACCGGCCTGGCTCAAGAAATTGGTAACACCGTAGTTAAAATGTGCGGCACCAGCGAAAACAGCCTGATGTTCGGTCTGATGATCGTTGGTACTGTAATGTCCGCAGTTCTGTCCAACACCGGTACCGCAGCTTGCATGCTGCCGGTTGCACTGGGCATCTGCTCTGCAGCTAAAATTCCTGCTTCCCGTCAGTTAATGCCGTTGGCATTCGCTTGCGGTTGGGGCGGTATCATCACCATGGTAGGTACCCCGCCGAACATCATTGCAGTAGGTGCAATGAATGCTGCTGGTATCGAGCCGTTCGGTTTCTTCGAATTCGCTTGGATCGGTGTTCCTATCTCCGTAGCTGGTATGCTCTACATGATGTTCCTGGGCAAATATCTGCTCCCGAACAAACAACTCGATGCTGACCAAGAAATCGAGCAAGAGGTAGAGGCTAACGAAATTTCCAGATCTAAACAAATGGTTTCCGGCGTTATCCTGCTGGGCGTAATCCTGGTAATGGCTGTTGGTATCCCGGGCGTATCCCTGGAAATGGCTGCTATCATCGGCGCTCTGCTGTGCGTACTGACCGGCTGCCTGACTGAAAAACAAGCTTATGCTTCCATCGACTGGGTAACCATTTTCCTGTTCGCTGGCATGATGCCTGTATCCTCCGCTATGGATAAAACTGGCGCTGGTAAACTCATCGCTGAATGGACTGTTGGCCTGATGGGCGGCGCTCCTTCTCCGCTGGTTGTAACCGGTGTACTGTTCATCCTGTCCTGCGGTCTGACTCAGTTCATGTCCAACACCGCATCCGCAGCTCTGCTGTGCCCGATCGGTATTGCAATCTCCCAAAATCTGGGCGCTGACCCGAAAGCAGTTCTGATGGCTATCGCTGTTGCAGCATCCTGCGCATTCGCAACTCCGGTAGGTACTCCTCCGAACACTCTGGTACTCGGCCCTGGCGGATACAGATTCATGGACTACCTGAAAGCTGGTTGCGGTCTCGTAATCGTATGCTTCATCGTATCCCTGATCGTTATTCCGATGGTATGGCCGTTCTTCCCCGGCAAATAATTCCAGTCTGTCGATAAAGCACCATATGCTTCATCGCAAATGCCTTGACGGATATTTGCTTTGACAGTCAAAATGCAAATCAACCCCTGTCACGAAAGTGACGGGGGTTTTTGTTATATGTGTTGAATTTTGTTAATGGTGTCATAAAAAAGACACATCTTTTTGCTATACTTGCTTTGACCTCAAAAAGAGTAGAGGGTATAATAGTAAAGGAATATATTTAAGAATGAGGGATGCCAAATGATGAGTTTTGTGAAAAAGAATAAATATATCCTCGTAGCAGTTGCGATTTTGCTTGCAGGCAGCTATGGCGGCTATAAATATTATCAAAGCACGCAGGTTACAACTGCTGCTGTTAAGATGGGCGAAGTAAAAAAAGGCAACATTACGGAAACTGTTTCGGCAACCGGCGCATTAAGCGCACAGGACAATGTTGATATCAGCTCCAAGATTACCGGACGCATTGTTGAGGTACTGGTTAAGGAAAACCAGCATGTCAACGCCGGTGACGTACTGGTGCGTCTTGATGCCACATCTTTGAACGCAACGTTGGCACAGATGCAGGCCAAGCTGCATAACGCTCAGGCCAACTATGAGCGTAATCTGAACCTGCTGAACCGCGGTGCAATCAGCCAATCAACATTTGACGGTGTAGAGGCCGATTATCTTGTAGCCAAGAGCAACTATGAAAAGGCTGCATCCGATGTTAATGATACTGTTATTACTACACCGATTTCCGGTTACATTATCGGTAAGCCGACACCTGTTGGCCAGACTATCAGTTCCGGTATCAGCACACCGCAGGTTATTATGTCTGTGGCAACGTTGGATAATATGGAAATTGAAGCAATGGTTGACGAGTCCGATATCGGTCAGGTTAAGGATGGGCAGAAGGTTAAGTTTACTGTTGATGCTTATCCAAACGAAACCTTTACCGGTAAGGTGCGTTTGATTTCCCGCAGTGCGACTACGGAAAATAACGTTATCTATTATAAGGTTTATGTTACCGTTGATGATGCCAAGGGCAAGCTGCTGCCGACTATGACAGCAAGAACCGAGATTATTATCGATGAAGCAAACGATGTAACCATTGTGCCTTTAAACTGCATTTACAGTGAGGGTAGCCGCCACTATGTAAAAGTATATAACGAAAAGACCAAGGAAACACGTGATGTAGATGTAAAACTCGGCCTGACAAGCGACAGTGAGGTAGCAGTTACAGCAACCGGCCTTAATGTTGGTGACAAGCTGCTGGTGAAGAAGGCTGTCAGCAAGCAGACCAGTAACAGAATGGGCCCACCGCCGATGCACTAAGGAGGCGTTAGCTTTATGTCTGTTATCGAATTAAAAGATATTATGAAAACATACCAGATGGGTGACAGTGTGGTACACGCGCTGTATCACGTCAATCTGAAGATAGAACCGGGTGAATTTACTTCTATCATGGGTCCTTCCGGCAGCGGTAAATCTACGATGATGAATATTCTGGGCTGTCTGGACAGACCGACCTCCGGCGAGTATTTTCTTGATGGCAAGGAGATTGCCGGTTATGATGACGATGAACTGGCGCATACACGTAATGCAAAGATAGGCTTTGTTTTCCAAAACTTTAACCTGTTGGCTAAGCTGACTGCGCAGGAGAATGTAGCATTGCCGTTAGTATATGCCGGTGTAGACGAGGAAGAGCGCATGGAGCGCGCTAAGAAGGCATTGGAGGCTGTTGGCCTGGGCGACAGGCTGGAGCATAAGCCTATGGAGATGAGCGGTGGTCAGCGTCAGCGTGTAGCCATTGCCAGAGCCTTAATCAATAACCCGGCGATTATTATGGCCGATGAGCCTACAGGCAATCTTGATACCAAATCCAGTTACGAGATTATGGATATCTTTAAGAAAATGAATGAGAGCGGCAAGACGGTGGTTATGGTTACCCATGAACCGGATATTGCCGAGCAGACGAAGCGTATTCTGGTAATGCGTGACGGACAGCTGGTAAGTGATGAACGCAGCGGCGGTAAGACTGATTATGCCGCTATAGAGCTGCAGCAGATGCGCGACGGTACGCAAAGCTGATAAAGGAAGGTAGATATTTATGTTGAATGAAAGCATTAAAATGGCTTTGCAGGGCATGGTCTCCAATAAGCTGCGCACCTTCCTGACACTTCTTGGTATTATTATCGGTGTTGGCGCTGTTATTGCGATGGTCAGCCTTGGATTTGGTCTTAAGGAGAATGTCAAGAACAATATCTCTAAATTGGGCAGTAACCTGCTGATTATTACCTCAGGTGGCCGTACCGCGAGCGGTGCGCGTCTGGCAGCTGGCGAGGGTGTCAAGCTGACATATGATGATATGCAGGCAATCGGGAAGCAGGTTGACGGCATTGCCAACATTACGGCAAGTGTCAACAGAAGCTATCAGATGGTTGCCGGTAATCAGAACTGGACTAGCCGTGTTGAAGGTACAACACCCAGCAACTTTACCATTTCCAGCCTTGAGGTTGATGACGGACGTATTTTGAACGATCGCGACCTCATAAGCCGCGGCAGGGTGGCAGTTATCGGTAAGACTGTTGCTGACAGCCTGTTTCCCGAGGGCAATCCTGTGGGTAAGATTATGCGTATTAACAAGGCACCGTTTCAGGTTATCGGTGTTTTGAAGAGCAAAGGCCAGGGCAGCATGGGCATGGACCAGGACGACGTGGTTTATGTTCCGCTGACTACGGCACAGAACCGTATGATGGGTATTACGAATGTACAGCGCATCACGGTACAGGCTGAGAATGAAAATATCATCAATGACGTGCAGGCTGATGTAGAACAGGTACTGCGTACCCGCCATAAGATTAAAGAGGGCGACAATGATGATTTTACTGTAGGCAACATGGCGCAGATTATGGAAACTATGATGGAAACAGCCAATAATATTACGATACTTCTCGGCTGCATTGCGGCTATCAGTCTTTTGGTAGGCGGTATCGGTATTATGAATATTATGCTGGTGTCTGTAACAGAGCGTACACGTGAGATTGGTATCCGCAAGGCCTTGGGCGCTACATATAATAATATCCTGCTGCAGTTCCTGGTTGAATCCATGGTAATAGGTATTATCGGCGGCACCTTAGGTGTAATACTCGGTATCGGTGCTTCCTGCATCATCAGCAGTATGGCAGGCTGGAATACGGTTATTTCCGTTTGGGCGATTGTTATTGCGGTAATCTTTTCGGTTGGCATCGGTCTGTTCTTCGGCATTTACCCGGCACGTAAGGCAGCGCTGCTTGACCCGATTGATGCTTTGAGATACGAGTAAAATAATATGATAAAGTGAAGATAGGCTATCTTCACTTTATCTTTAAAATTGGAGAAAAAATGACAAAACAAGAACCTAAACCCCCTACATTTAAAGATTATTTGCAGGCCTTTTCAGATTATCTGAGAAGGCCTAAAACTGTTTTTGATTTCAAAGACCGTACAAAGGGAATTTTATTGCTTATTGCGATAATAATTCTGCTGCAGAAGGTTGTACAAATGCTGAGTGATTGATATAATAAAATAATAGAAAAGTGTTGAGCAAGGAGGATGACTGTGACGGGAAAGGGACTTGGTATTTTAGGCGGGACCTTTGATCCTATTCATATAGGGCATCTGCGTATTGCTGAAGCTGTTTACGAACGTATTGCACTGGAACAAATTATTTTTATCCCGGCTTTTGTACCACCGCATAAGGTAGGACAGGATTATGCGCCGGCAGAGCATCGTTATGCGATGACCGAACTGGCGGTAAAGCCGTATCCGCATTTTACCGTGTCGGATATGGAGCTGCGGCGTAGCGGCGTATCGTATACGATAGATACCCTGCGAGAGCTGCGGCAGATATATCCGGATAAGGAGCTTTATTTTATTATCGGAGCTGATTCGGTGGCTCAGCTGCATACATGGAATTCTATCAACGAAATGCTGCAGCTGGCAACCTTTGTAGCTGCCGGCAGACCGGGTTACGAAGGTGTGATGGAAGAGGTAGTGCATCATTTGGGCGCTGCTGCCGCAGAAAGAATTATGTTGCTGCATACACCCGAATATGATATTTCATCTACCGAAATAAGGACAAGGCTGCATGAAGGAGCGAGCTTGGCGGGTTTGGTGCCGCGGGCTGTGGAGCAATATATCGTTGCTCACAATTTATATCAAAGGCAGGGATGAAGCAGAAATGATGACAATAGACGAAATGAAACAGCTTTTGCAGGCTTCCTTGCCGCCGAAGCGTTATAAACATTCCGTACACGTTTACGAAACCGCTTTGGAACTGGCAAAGTCACATAAGCTGTCGGAAGAAAAAATAGCGATTTGCGCGCTGCTGCATGATTGCGGCCGTGAGGTTGCCAGCAAGGAAAGTGCGGCGAAGGCAGATGCACTGGGAATTGCTATTGATGATGTAGAACGTAACCAGCCGATTTTGCTGCATGCTAAATTAGGCGTATACTATGCGCAGATCAAGTATGGTGTAACAGATAAGGAAATTTTGGCAGGTATTGCGCAGCATACAACCGGTGCCGCTCATATGACGGATTTGGCAAAGGTTGTATTTTTGGCAGATATGATTGAGCCGGGAAGAGATTTCCCTGGGATAGAAGATTTGCGCAAGCTGGCACATAAAAGCCTTGATAAAGCAATGCTTAAGGCCTACAGCAATACTATTGAATATCTGCTTGCCGGCGGACAATTAATTCATCCGCATTGCATTGACGGCTATAATGAGCTGATGCTGGCGCAGAAATCAGATAACAAATAGGTAGGCAGGGCAAGTATGGAAGAAAATAATAATCAACAGCAGCCGGCAAAACGTCGTACCAGACGCAAGTTTCGCTGGGGAAGATTGCTTTGCTTACTGCTTTTTGCAGGTCTGTTAGGAACAGCACTTTTTTGGGGAACCTGTTGGATTTATAACAATTTTATCAATCCGCCGCATGTAAGCGTAACTGCGGCAGATGATAAAATACGTGATGACCAGAAGCTAAATGAACGCATCAATGTTCTGCTGCTGGGAATTGATGATGGTGACAGCGAGGCGGCGGAAAGCGAGCCTAAGCGTACAGATGCAATTATTCTGCTGAGCTTTGATCCGCAGAATAATAAGGTTGCGGTTTTATCTATTCCGCGTGATACGAAGGTAATACTTCCGGGACACAAGGATCCGGAGAAGATTAATGCGGCTTATGCCTATGGCGGAGCTGTGATGGCAAAGCAGACCGTGGCAAATCTGCTGCGTGTGCCTATCCATTATTATGCGCTGGCAAACTGGCGCGGCTTTATTGATGTCGTAAATTTAATCGGCGGCGTAGATATTTACGTAGACAAGGATATGTATTACGAGGATCCATATGCTGATTTGGTTATTGATATCAAGCATGGCTATCAGCATATGGATGGTGAAACTGCCGGTAAATATGTGCGTTTCCGCAAGGATGAGCTTGGTGATATCGGACGCGTGCAAAGACAGCAGAAATTCCTGAAGGCAGCGGCTGAGCAGATGTTTTCCGTGCAAAATGTAACTAAAATAAGCAATCTGCTGGCAACGCTGGACAAATATGTAGAAACAGATCTTAATACCTTGACGATGCTTAAGGCTGCCAACAGCTTTAAACTGTTTGGTGATGATAAGCTGCGCAGCTGTATGCTTTATGGCAAATTTGATGATAGCTCCGGTGTAAGCTATTGGAATGCCGAGCAGGCTGACGTAAACAAATCCTTGGATGAGCTGGGGATACCTTATCTTAAAGATGAGGAAGATACCGCAACAGAAGCAGAAGAAGAGCCGAAGGAGCATCTGCAGCCTAAGGATAGAGATGAATTGGAAAAAGAAGCAAAGCTTGCTGAAAAGGCAAGCAATAATTAAGGAGGATGTTTAATGGAAACTAAAGACATTGCACAAAAAATTGCGGCTGCGGCCAATGACAAAAAAGCAAAGGATATACTTTTATTAAATATGGAGGGCTTATCTCCCGTTACCGATTTTTATGTTATCTGCAGTGCCGGCAACAGCACTCTGGTTAAGGCAATTGCTGATAATATCGAAGATAAGCTGGCAGAAGCAGGTGTGCATCCTACACACAAGGAAGGCTATGCCGACGCACGTTGGGTACTGTTGGATTACGGTGATGTTGTTGCTCACGTTTTCCTGGAGGAAGAACGCGATTTTTATAACTTAGAGCAGCTGTGGGCAGATGCTCCGTCTGAAAGCTTTGTGGAGAATACGGATGATTGATAATAAAAAATTCAGCAGAAGCAAGAAGGCTCCTGTTGTTACTAACAATACCAAATACCGTCCCGGTGATGTAGTCAGTTTAAAGGTTGTGCGTGCGAATGAAAGTGCAGCCTTCCTTGACGCAGGCACCGGTAATACCTCTGACGATATCATGCTGCACAAGCTGCAGCAGACTTCTGAGGTTAATATTGGCGATGAAGTAAAGGTATATCTTTACCTTGATCCCAGTAAGCGTCTGACGGCCAGCATGAAGCTGCCGAAGATGCGTGAAGGCCAATTAGGCTATGTACGTGTGCTGAGCGTTACCCGTGACGGCGGCTTCGTTGATATCGGCGCAGAGCGTGGTGTGTTCCTGCCCTATAGCCAGATGCGCGGCCATGTAAACCCAGGTCAGCTCGTGTGGGTAAGACTGTATCGCGATAAGAGCGGTCGCCAGGCTGTGACGATGCGTGTAGAAGAGGATATGGTGAAAGCCTCTAAGCCTGCAGAAGGATTGAAAATCGGTGATAAGGTTACCGGTACGATTTACAACATTCTGCCGGAAGGCTTCTTTCTTTTCACTAACCAGCGCTTTATTGCCTTCCTGCATCGCAGTGAAGTGCCCGGTGGCAGACTTGACTTCGGTCAGGAGGTTACCTGCCGTGTAACCTATCTGCGTGAGGACGGACGTATTAACGTTTCTATGCGTCTGCAAAAGGAGAATGCACTTGTTGCGGATGCTCAGGATATCTATGATTTCCTGGTGAAGCGTAACGGCAGTATGCCTTACTGCGATTCTACGCCGCTGGAGATTATCAAGCAGAAGTTTGGTATCAGCAAGGCTGCCTTCAAGCGTGCTCTGGGTCATCTGATGAAAGAGGGCAAGGTGCGTCAGGAGAACGGCTGGACCTATCTGACGGAAGGTCAGCAAGAAAAGTAAACTTAATATTTTAGGCATAAAAAAACCTGTTAGCTGAAACTCAGCTAACAGGTTTTAATTATCTCAGTCTGAAGGTGAAAGGTAAGCGCAAATAGCAGCGAACCTTTTGGCCGTTAGTACCGACAGCGCTGGTGAAGCGCCATTTATAAGCGGCATTGATACCTGCCTGGTCGAGGTTAGCGTTACCGCTGGAGCTTACGAGGGTAACTTCATCAACAGTACCGTTGGTGTTGACCAGAAGACGTACAACGCCTGAACCGGTGATGCCTGCATTACGTTCTGCAGCAGGGTATACAGGGTCAATCTTGCGGATAATACGCGGCATAACAGCTACTGCGCCGTTACCGTTGCCGGAACCGTAACCACTGCCATTGCCTGTGCCGTGGCCGCTGCCGTTACCGCCGCCGCTGCCGGAGCCAGTACCGGGACCGACACCGCTACCGTGGCCGCTTCCCTGACCGGTGCCGCTGCCCTTACGGGCAACCTTTTTCACAGCAGATTTTTTATGTACAGGTTGAGGCTTGTTGTCATCGTTTTTCCAGATAGCCTCTGGATCCGGCTGAGGCTCTTCCTGTACATCCTCTTCAGTAGAGTTTTCTTCGTCGTTTGCATTACTGTCTTCAATGTCGGCATCATTGCCGCCACCGCCGCCGCCGCCAAACAGTGATACCTCTACGATATCGTTAGCGGGCGGATGAGATAAATTAAACAGTCCGACGAAGCTTACGAAAAGTAAGATAAAAATATGTGTTACGATAGAACCGATAAAACCGATTCTACTGCGTTGACCAGAATTCATTATTTACCAGCTCCATCCGTTGCCAAACCAAAGCGGGTAATACCTGCGCCTTTAAGTTTATCAATAAGTTCAATAACACGACCGTAATCAACATCCTTGTCTGCTCTGATAACAATAGCAAAACGAGGATTATTTTTTTGCTCGATTGAGGATTGGGTTATTAAAGATTGGATATCTGTCGGCGCATCGCCAAGATAAAGAGAGCCGTCATTTTTCAGGGATACAGCGAAGGTTGTTGTTGTATCCGTAGCAGCATGTGCTGCCTGCGGCAGTTTTACGGGAATGGTTTTCAGGTCGATCATGTACATGGTGCTGAGCATAAAGAATACCAGCAGGAAGAACATGATATGGATAATAATAAGCTCCGGTGTTTTTCTATCACGTACATTGCGCAGCTGCATTATTTACCACTCCTTGTTTCTGCTTCGAGAAGAGCACTGAAGCATTGCTCCATGTCGGTAATCATATTATCCATACGATGGGCAAAATAGGAGTGTGCACACAAGGAAAGAATAGCTACGCAAAGACCGGTAGCAGTAGCGATAAGTGCTTCGCCGATACCGCCGGTAATAGCGATAGGAGCGCCGGATTCCAGGTTGAAGATACTGAAGGCACCGATCATACCAACGATGGTACCGAGCAGGCCCAGCAGCGGGGACATAGTAACGATAATAGCAAGGTAGTCCAGTTTATTTTTTAGTTTAGCAATGAAAATACCTGCCTGGCTTTCCAAAAATGCTTTTTGCTGTTCTCTGCCATCGGTGATTTTAGCTGCATCAGCAACGATTTTAGCGCATTCGCCGCTGGTTGCTTCTGCTAATTGGAAAGCTTCTTCTCTTTCGTCAGCTCGCAAAAGTTCGCAATACTTAGCGGCAAAGGGCTGACCGCTGTCTTCTGCTTTGTAAAACAGAAAACGTTCAATGGCAATCGCAATTACTGCGATTGAGCAGAAAAGCAGCGGCCACATAACGAGACCGCCTTTGTGAAAATACATGATTGTTTGTTGAATTGCTTCCATGAATTGCCTCCTAAAAATACTCATCAAAAAATTTTTGGCAGCAGCAACTGCCACAGCTTGTGTGAAAAAAATTACAAGCTGAATAGTGTTAATTTATAGTATATATTATCAATATGCAAAATGCAAGAGGTTGAGAAATATAATTAGCCGAAAGTGTTTAGAATGTAACAGTGAGTGGCTTAAGGTAGCAGAGAAATAAAAGCGAGGCATTTCTTTATGTAGAAATTAATGGAAAAGACATAAAATGATTTGGGAATTCAAAGCATATTTTTAGTTTTTCCGGAGTTTTTCTCATTCTTCTGCCAATCTCTTGCAGACTTCCTTATAATGTTATATAATTTATCTAATCCAG
>ERZ1034723.1340-NODE-1340-length-10831-cov-8.500650_pt1 | contig 10831 bp, 9 predicted proteins | sample MGYA00520637_ERZ1034723 | MGnify/ENA primary metagenome ERZ1034723 (study PRJEB33766, sample SAMN09781719) | gut metagenome | biome: gut microbiome | host: Homo sapiens | place: Madagascar | study: EMG produced TPA metagenomics assembly of the PRJNA485056 data... | reverse complement strand
TTTTCCAACCCCTCTGGCTCCTTTTATCCCGATAATTCTGGCATCCCAGTTGATTTGGCTGAAAAGGTATCTTCTGAAATTCAGATTTACTTGTTTTATTTTTCGGTGGTAATAGTTTACCAATGGCTGTATATCAGAACTTTGCATAATATTACTAATGTTTTTGCAAATATACAAAATCGCTTTTGTAAAAGCGAGTTTATTAAAGAAAATCACTTTTGTTAAAGTGAATGTTATTGAGAGTTGGCCAAAACTCGACTTTTATCTGGCTGCCGGGAAATGGCAGTGAGAGATTGTACTTTTGTAATGGCAGAACCGTCGGAGCCGGGTTTCCGTGAACCTCCGCCGGTCGAAAACAGGAGAGAAAATAGAAGAGAAAACAGATAAGCGGCAGCCTTGTATATTCAAAAAAGTTATGTACCTTAGCAAGACATACTTGAGAACACGGAAGTGTAAGTTTATTCTCGAATACGAATCTGGAAAATTCACTTGGAAGGGAGTAAGCGGACATTTTCCCTCGTCATATCCCCTATGCGGGATTGCGCGTGGGACTGCTGCTTATTTTATTCCAACGGTCTTCCAGAACCGGTATTCTAAAATGAGCGACGGTGCCACGCTTTGGGAATAAGAACAATGACTGAATATTTGATACTGAAATAAAACATTGAGATATGGATAAGAAACAAAAGAAAGAGGCCAAGGATACCGCAAGGCTCCTTATTTATCTGGCGATCGCTATTTTTATCATCGGCATTTTTGCCATTCTGCCGAAGATATTCTCTGCGCAGGATATGCTTTTTCAAACCATCGCGGTTGTGCTGTCTGTTGTTTTTACGGCCGTTGTTACTAATCAACTGCTTACTGGTCAGTCAAATAATGAAGAATCGCGCGAGAGGAATATCAAAGTGTATGAGAACAAGATTTCAGTATATGCAGAGTTTGTTTCAAAAATGTGGTCAATTATGAATGACGACAAGGTTGATCCAGAGGAAATAATCGCTTTAAGGTCGGAAATTTTCAACAAGTTGATTTTCTATCTTGATGATTCACAAATCAAAGCCCTTTCCGAAGAATTGGAAAAACTTGAATTTGATTCATCATTGGATGATTATGTGGCGGTATTTGAGAATATTACCAAAGTTTTACGTTCAAGTATAATGGAGACGGGACAAGATCAGAGTAAGACAGAAATCAAGACCTTGTGGAATAGATTCAATCATCTTCTTAAGAATGATAATGAGCCGGAGTCAGAAACACAAGCCCTTGATAAAGAGGAGCCTGTATTAGATTCGGTCCCTGAAATACCAAATATTGTTGAACTTGATCGACATATTCAAGGGAATTGTGTCCATTTCAATATGTTGGATGACAATTGGCAGAAGAGCATATTCGCTAAAGGCACAAAAGCTCTTGGTCTTTGTGAATATGGTGAGGTTTGGAGGACGAATCTGATCAAACGCTGCCGTAATAATGATATTGTCTTTTTGTATCAAACTGGCGGGCCTGGGTATATCGGCGCTTTTCTGGCGAAAGGTTGGGTGGTCTTTGAAGCGGACGGAAATGGCAATGTGGAAAAAGAAGTCAGATACGAATTTGACACGCAGAAGAGCGAGACGGTTGTTGAGTCTGAGGCGGATATAAATAAGGATATAGACAGTTTCTGCGCTCGTAAACTAATCAATGATGGATGTACTAAAGTATCTTTCTTGCTTGTTGAACCTCTTGTTTTCTGCGAGGAAGGTGTCGGTGTTATCTCTGTTTATAGAAGGACAATATCCACTTATGATCCTCATTATGCTTGGTTGACTCTTGGCCGGTTTAAGGCAATGGTTGATGTTTGGCCTGAGGATTTAGGTAAATACCACGTCAATGGAGAGGAAAAGATCTTTGAGGCGAATAAAGATGCGCTTCAGCGGATATTCTCTGAAAATAAAGTGAAGGCTGCGGAGTGGGATGCCGAGGCAAATAAATGGAAAGATAAATAAGAGAAGCGCTCTCCGGCTTTGTGAATAGTGAGCCGAAGTACTAAATTATAGAAATAATCGTTATGGCAGCTCCAATCGATCAACATTCCCATCAAGAGGGGAAAGATTACAACTATATTGACAGGTCGTATGCTCTTCAGGAAGATATTTCAGGGCAGTCACCTCAAGTTGAAATCTGCAACGTCGGCTCTTTGCCCTTCAATGATTTTGTTATTCCGCCATATCAACGGCCATACAAATGGACAGCAAAGAATGTCAACCAACTTATCTCGGATATTCTTGCGTTCAGAGAACAAAAGCAATACAGACTTGGTACTCTTGTCTTACATAACAACGAAATTGTTGATGGGCAACAACGTATTATTACGCTGGCATTGCTTATTCGTGTTATGTATGATGCTTTGAAAGATGAAAAGATTAAGGCAAGTTATTCTGATATATACAAGAAGATAAATGCTTTCTCGAATTCAGACAGAGTGTCTTTTAGCAACCGCTATTCACTGCATAATGTGGTTGAGAATATTCACACCATAGAGAACCGAAAGGCCGATTTTGATCAGCAACTCTTTGACTTTCTGTTGACAAAGTGTGAGTTTGTCGTCGTAAGATTACATAGCATATCAGAAGCGTTCCAATTCTTCGATTCGCAAAATGCCAGAGGAAAAGATCTTGCCGCACACGATTTGCTGAAAGCATACCATCTGAGGGAAATCTCCTCACTGAGTCAGGAGGATAGCTGGAATATAGACGAGTGGCAAAACAGGCCGACCGCTTTCTTGATGGAGGTGTTCCAAACCTTGTTCAGAGCGAAAAGATGGTCTCGCGGAAAGTGGGCGAGATGGTTTGCCAAGGAGCATACGGATATATTCAAGGGTGTTTCATTGAGCGACGGGAAACGCTATCCATTCTATCAAATGGAAGTGATTGCCCACATATTCTCCAACGCATACAACGAAGACCCGGTCAGAATGATAGACAGAAACCATATTGAGTACCCCTTCAATCTCGATGATCAGATAATTAACGGAGGTCGATTCTTTGATATGATTCGCCATTATATGAATTTGTATGAACACATCCGTCAATACAGGAAAACCCTACCGGAAGGAAGTAGGGCAAAAGCTATTCTGAACTTGATAACTACTTACAATGGATCAGGCAGAACTGGTGACGGATATATAAGGGATATGTTCTATACGCTTCTTTTGTACTATGTGGATAGATTCGGAGAAGAAGAACTTGACAAGGTGGTGCCTCAGTTTTTCATTTGGGCATATAAACTGAGACTTCAGTTGAGGACTGTGCAACAGGCATCCGTTGACAACTACGCATTAGGTAGCGACAGCCTTTTCAGACAGGTTTTTGATGCCAAAACTCCGTATGACATTATCAATGTAAATATGGAAGGGGAGCCGTCAAAGCGATGCTCAGGTTGTGAGGAAGTGAAGGAAATCTTTAAAGAATACAACAAGTATTATGGCAACGATTAATAACAATATAGCGCAACTGACAGTAAAGGACTTGCTGTCTGAGGGTAAGTATGTCATTCCAATTTATCAACGCAACTATGATTGGGGAGAAAGGGAAGCGGTTCAATTGCTGGAAGATATTTCTGACTATGCCAAGAACAATAGCAATCAAAACTATTATATAGGTTCCGTTGTTGTCTTTGTCAGAAACGTCAATGGAAATGCGTATTTTGAAACGATAGATGGCCAGCAACGTTTGACGACGTTGACTATTCTTGTAAGTTTATTGAAGCACCAAAGTTTTATTGAAGGCCATCAAGTCGCAGACTGGTTTGAGAGGCCCAATCTTTCTTATGACCACAGAAAAGAGGCCGACGATGCTCTTATGATGCTTCAGAGTAATCAATATTCAGAACATCAGGCCGCGCGAAATATAATTGATGTATATGGCTTGTTGAAAAAGAATCTCCCGCAGATACTCAGTACAAAAGGGTTGGCTATAAAGGAATTCTCAGAATACCTTTTTACGAGGGTGATCATTTTTCGTATTCCGGTTCCGCAAGACACTCAATTGAACCATTATTTTGAGATTATGAATACGCGCGGGGAACAACTTGAAAAGCACGAAGTACTTAAGGCAATATTGCTTGGCAAGCTGGACCCTAAAGAGCACAAACTTTTCCATCTTATATGGGAGGCCTGTTCGGATATGAGTTCATATGTTCAAATGAATTTCGCTGTTGGCCCAAGGACAATAATTTTCGATGACAAATGGACAAATCTTCAGTATGAGGATTTCGATTCCCTATGTGAAGCTCTTGAAATGAAAGATGATAGCGGTTTGATTGAGGATGATGAACCCCATACGCTCAACAAGCTTTTTGAGGATGCAAAAAATAATGTACGATATGAGCTGCCTCGTGATGGAAGCCAAGATGAAGGCAAGCAAGACCGTTTCGGTTCTATTATAAACTTCCCGAATTTCCTTTTGCAGGTACTCAAGGTATGCTATCACGATGAAAGATTCTATAATAAAGAGGTGGATTCTAAAATCAGGCTTGACGACAAGGCTTTAATACCAATCTTTCAGACCGTACTGGAATATATGGCAGACGATGAGGGAAGAAAGCGCTTTGTGAAATTCTTTATTATGGAGTTACTCTCTTTGAGAGTCCAATATGACCGATATGTAATCAAAAGAGAATATATCAACGGTTCCGAGAGCTGGAGTCTGAAGTCAATTCGTAAATATGATAACAATAAAGCGAACTATGTGAATACGTTCGCATCGGATGGCTATGAGGATGAAAACGACCTTGGTAAGGAAATCCGGATGCTGGAAGCGATGTTTCACGTGTCTTCACCCACGCAGATCTACAAGTATTGGCTTAATGCATTGCTTTATTGTGTACATAAGCACGAGACCATAGAAGCATCTTTTCTGCGTGACAGGTTATATAACCTGGCCTGCAGTTTTATGCTTGTCTATATAGGGCAAGAAAAAACAGATTTTGAGCGTATTATTTATGATAGAGAGGGATTCCGGCCTTCTAATGATAGTATTATAGACTGGAGTAGTATTAACCGCGGTTGCAATGTCCCCAATTACGTTTTCAATTTCTATGATTTTATTATATGGTGGGAGAATCCGATAAAATATCCGAAGTTCGAGTTTTCGTACAGGACTTCTGTCGAACACTTTTATCCACAGAACCCTATGCCTGGCTATAGTGACTTGAAAGACAAAGGACTTGACGACTTTGGTAATCTTTGCTTTATTAGCAGAGGAATGAACTCAAAGTTCAGCAACAATATGCCCAAAGCGAAGCTAGACAATTTCGGCCTTATAGAAGAAGTCAGGAATGGTCTTAGCCTAAAGTTGTTGGAAATGATGGAGGTCGTAAAGCAGAGTGGAGATTGGGGAGAGACTCAAATCAAAGAATATGAGGAACTTTCCAAAACGCGGATTCTGAAAGCATTGAATCTTGTGACTGGAATAATGCCCAATATAGTAGTATAAAGTTATAGCAAAATACACACACACGGTAATATTGGTACAGTAGAGTTGACTTGCGATCTTGAACAAGGCAAATTCTACAAGGCGAAAATTAACGATAGAGTTACAATGAAAGCATTTAGAATCATTCCCAAAAGGATCAAGCGTTCAAACGGTCAGGTGCTGACACCGGAGATGTCGGTGGTGGTCTCGACCAACCTGTCGAATCCGTTCAACAATGGAGCGATAGAAGTGGCGGAGGCGTATATGCGCATCTACGGCTTTGACTACAAGCGGTCTTGCTGCTGCAAGGCGGACTTTGACTGTGTGTTGCTGGGGTAGTTTGAGCCTTGAGAAACCACAACTGTTGAATTTGTTAAAACGGTGGCAGAACGGCCTTGTTTGAAAGTGTTGAGAGCAGGGATGTTATGCCGCTTATGGGTCTTGATTGGGTAGGCGGCATACAATACCCAATTGTGGCACTATCAGATGCGTTGTTCTTGCCGCCGTTTTACAAAACGCTTTCGGCTATGTTGTCTATTATATATGTAGCGGTTAATATTGATAGGCAATCGAAAAGAGGTAAGTCTGGGTTAGAGTAAGAACTGCCGCAAAATGGCAATGTTGATGGCTATCTTTGCGAAAAACAGACTTATGGAAGTCGCTCTTGGGAAAGTCCGGGCGATGTTCAAAGACCAAGGAATATGAGAATAGTTCACATTTCGGACACTCACAATATGCACCGGCGGCTGACGAATCTGCCGGAGGGGGATGTGATTGTGCATTCCGGGGACTTCACGATGATGGGGACCGAGGCGGAGGCGCTGGACTTTATGGAATGGTTCTGCGATCTGCCCCACAGGCACAAGGTCTTCATCGCCGGCAACCACGACTTCTCCCTTCGGGGAGCGTCGCTTGAGGGGCTTGACGAGAACTGTCATTATCTCTGCAACTCTGGAGTCCAGATCGAAGGTGTCAAGTTCTACGGAGTGCCGATGTTCTTCGAGGATGCAATCAATAGGCGAGTGGAAAATGATTTTATGAATATACCTCCGGACACGGACGTTCTTGTCACCCATCAGCCGCCCAAGGATATTCTTGATCTTTCTGATGAGATCCACTACGGAGAGCCTTTGTTGTGGCAGCGCGTGATGCAGATCCATCCGAAACTTCATCTGTTCGGGCATATTCATAAAGCCGCCGGAGTGGAGGAGCGGAACGGGATTGTCTTCTCCAACGGGGCGGTCCTCGATGAGGTCTATGACCTTGCGAACACGACTATTAACGTCCTGACGATCGGAGACGGCCGGGAACTGCGGTGTCATTTAGGATTATTTGCTTGTAATATATTGATGTTTAATAATATGAAAAAAGAAAACACTTCTTCTGACTACCAGCTACCTCCTTTGGATTTGCTGGATGATTATATTCCCGAAAGCAGAGTTCCGGAAGAAAAGATCGCAAATGGCCGCCGAGCGGAGGTGGAGATATGATTTTCAAGGTCGGCATAGAGACCGAGCGCATTCAGGGCTCGTACATTAGTCCTGAGGAGATCGACCGCCTGACCTCCTACGTGGAGTCGAATGCCGCTTCCTGCACGCCATATTACCTTCCGGCACCGGATCTTGACCAAGAAGCCTGATCTTGCCGATCTTGAAATATTCATAAAAACAACAGCGAGGCGGATGTCCCGACCTCGCTGCTGTCGTTCTGGTGAATGTGTTTTAACACAGGCAGATTTGTTTCTTGATCTCTTTCTCCTTCTTCTCGACCAGTTCCCTCCAGAGCCTCGAGTCCTTGAAGTCGCAGGCTGGGATCCTGTCGGAATATTTCCGGATGAACTCTTCGGTCGCCAGTTTCTCGCAGCAACTCCAGTTGTTGATCAGAGCCTTCCAGTTGATGTAGTCAGCGAACTGGTCGATGAGCTCAGGAGTGAGGCAGTTGTTGTCAGAGAGCTCCTCCCAGTTCCAGTTGTCCTTGAACTTTTCCAGTAGCTCGGCCGAAACGTTCTCCTCCTGCAGGCTGCATGACAGGGCCGTCCAGTCGATTCTTCTCTTGAACTTCTCCAACATCTGGACGCTCCAGAAAATGTTGGTGTTGCCTGAAACTTCCTTCCAGTCGAGCTTGTCTGCGTACTTCTCCAGCTGTGCCTCGCTGAACGGGAAGTCCCCTGAAACATTGCCCCACGCCTCTGTGTCCATCATCTGGGCGACCACGCCCTCGCATAAATTGATCTTTTCCATACTCGTTTTGTTTTGATGATGCAAAGTAACAACCTTTCGCTGCAAAAATATGGCAGTTAAATGTGGCTGACGTTAAATGAATATTCCGGGAGGCGCGCGGTGCCGGACGGGACGTGAATATCTCACCCTTGGCGAACGATCATCTCACAGTTGGCGCAGTCGAAGGCGAGGCGGTAGCGTTTGCCGTTGTTGATCAGAGAAAGGTTTTTTAGGTTGGCGGTTGTCAAACCGTGCGAACTGCCTTTGCCTTGCGGTTTGCCGGATTGCAGGTGGACCGGGCAGAGACCGAGATCATAACGGATGCAGTACTTTGTACGCATCAGTTCGGCATCTGGGCGGTGTGAAATCTCAAAAGCGTCATCGGTCTGAGTGGCTCCAAGCGACTGGTAGGTCTCACGGGCGACGTGGTTCGCGATGTTGGCCTTGTACGAAAGGTGGATGCCGTCCGATGCCGTTTCTTGAATATCCGAAACTTGAGAAAGAATCGGCTTCTGGCTTTGACATTTGCCCAGATAAGCAGGAGCATCTATGGCGTTTTTCCGGTTGTCAAGGACTTTGACGATTCCAGTGGCGTTGACCGCTTGGCCTGTAGGCAGTGGAACCGTCTTGCAAGGCATATCTTCCAGAGTGGCGGCGAGGTCTCGTCTGATGGCGTTGAGGGCTGATGCCGGAAGGAACGGCAGTGAGCCGTCCGGAGTCTCCACTTCAAGCGAGCGGAGGGTGAATGAATATATTCCCGTGGCCTTTGATATTTGGGTGGCGAATATTCCGCGCATCCTTTCGGCGTTCTCCGCGGCGTTGTCTCCTGCGTCACGTTCCAGTTCAACGCTCCTCCCATCCTGACTTACCGCATTGATTTTCAGTGAGTATGTCGGTTCGTTCGGTCGATTTGATGGTTGGTGATCTTTATTCAGCAGCTTCGGCAGGCTCTGCGATCGTGCGTCTTCAGTCACAGAACCTGTCGAGGTGACCCTTAGGTCAGAAATCCGCACTGAAATGTCAACCGCCACCGGAATCGTCCTGACAGGCAGGTTGGACTCCAGCTCCTTCTCGAATGCGTTGCTGAGATTCCTGTATAGTCTTGTACCGGGGTAGAGACCAGTGACATTCCTGCACGTTATCCGGTTCCCTTGACAGACATCGCCACGGAAACCGACAATCTCCCCACGGCCTTTGGAGAGGAAAGAGAATCCGTCTCCGTTCTGAAGCCTGTCATCCGGATTTTTCATCCGCACAGTTATCGTGACATACTCCTCGCTCAGCCTCTTTCCGTTTGAATAGTTCTGGCGCATTGGGGCGATGGAAACCACCGTCCCGACCTCTTCTCCGATTGATTTCGGCGCGTCCATCGAGGACCAGTTCCCAGACCGTTTTCCGTCCAGAAACAATTGCGTGTACCCACGGTTGAAAGTCTTGGCCAGATCCGGTGTGAACCCGCCTTCACTTCGCCCGAACGAAACTCTGCGTAACTTCTCCGGATTTGCCGCGACCAACTCATCCAATGCCAAGGAATATGCCCGGACGACATTCCGCACGTAGGAGATGTTCTTCAACCTTCCCTCGATCTTGAACGAGCATATTCCCGCTTCCGCAAGGTCTTTCAGCCTGTCCTTGAGGTTGTAGTCCTTCAGCGACAGCAGGGCTTTGTTCCGCACCAGTACGTTTCCATCTTCGTCCACAAGGTCGTAAAGCGACCGGCACGCCTGGATGCATTCCCCCCGGTTGGCGCTCCGCCCGGCAATCCGCTCGGACATATAGCATTGACCACTATAGCATACACACAAGGCCCCGTGCACGAAAAACTCCAGCTCGCAATCCACGGATGACCTTATCGCACGGATCTGGTCCAGAGACATCTCCCGTTCAAGAACAAGCCGGGAGGCTCCGATGCCCTCGTAAAGCCGTGCCTTCTCCGGAGTCCTTATCGCACATTGGGTCGATGCGTGGACCGGCAGGTCGGTCAGTTCCCAGACCGCAAGGTCCTGCGCGATGATGGCGTCCACTCCCGCGTCCTTCGCCCCGGCAAGCAGCCTTTCCGCCTCCGCGGGCTCATTGTCAAAAAGAATAGTGTTGAGTGTCAGGAATATGCGTGCTCCGAATCTGTGGGCATATTCAGTGAGCCTCCGGATGTCCTCCATCGAGTTTCCGGCGGCTTGGCGCGCCCCGAACGCAGGTCCTGCGATATACACGGCATCGGCACCGCAGTCGATAGCCGCGATGCCGATGTCAATATTCCTTGCCGGAGCAAGAAGTTCGAGATAGTCAGGCATTTCCCTCGCTGAAATTAATTATAGGGACATCCCACGTTGCAAGATGGTTGCCCATCTCGAACTTCCCTTCACGTTACCCCTTCCCTAAATCCCTCCCCTCGGGGGAGGGACTTTCTTCCACCGCAAGCGGTGGATAGGGAACTTCCAAAAAATTACTTGCTGAGGGAAGCGATCATCTGCTTGGCCTGAGGGCCGAACTTAGGATCGTCCTGAACCTTCTTGTAGAACTCAAGAGCCTTGGCGTTGTTCTTCGCTCCCTGGTAGAGAGCGGCAACGGTAAAGGTGATGGCCGGAGCGTTCTTCGCGTCTGGTTTAACCTCAAGATATTTCTCGAAGTACTTGATCGCGTCAGCGTTCTTGCTGAGTTTCTGGGAAGCCTGGCCGGCGATGAGATAAGCGGTGGCGTTCTCAGTATATTCGTTGGCCTTCTCGGCGGCCTTTACAGCGTCAGCGAGCTTGTTTCCCTTGAAAGCGGCGTTGGCCTGCTTTACATAGATGTTGGAAATCTGCTCCTTCGCGGTCTTCTCCTCACCGTTCCAAGCTGCGTGCTTGAAAGCTTCGATGGCCTCTTCGGCTTTGCCCTGCGCTCCAAGAGCCTGACCAAGGTAAAGTGCTGTCTTACCGGCTGTTGTGTCGATGGCGTAAGACTTTGCGAAACCGTCGGCGGCGGTGGCGAAGTCCTTCAGTTTGAGAGCGTCAACTCCCTTCTGCATCCACATCTGAGGAACGAGCTCCTTAGCCTTTTCGGCAACCTCGGCGTTCTCATATTCAGTAGCGATCTTCTCGACCTCTTCAAGTTTGGCGGCGGCCTCGTCGTACTTCGCGTCCTTGATCAGGTCCTTTGCGATCTCAAGGGAGACTCCAGGGA
>ERZ1034723.1333-NODE-1333-length-10860-cov-5.258584_pt1 | contig 10860 bp, 9 predicted proteins | sample MGYA00520637_ERZ1034723 | MGnify/ENA primary metagenome ERZ1034723 (study PRJEB33766, sample SAMN09781719) | gut metagenome | biome: gut microbiome | host: Homo sapiens | place: Madagascar | study: EMG produced TPA metagenomics assembly of the PRJNA485056 data... | reverse complement strand
ATCGGACGGCGGACGCAATCTGATCGGACGGCGGACGCAATCTGATCGGACGGCGTTCGGTATACGATGACAAAACGCAACAAACAGAGCAAAAAAAATAGAGGGCGTGTCAAAACTACAGTTAGCTTTTTATCGCAATACTGTAGTTTTGACACGCCCTCTATATTATAATATTTCTCTCAGCGGCACCATAACGAAGTCGCGCTCCTGCATGTGCGGATGCGGCAGCGTAAGGTCGGGCGTAGAGATATTCAGGTCGTCGTACATAAGGATGTCGATGTCGATGGGGCGGTCGTGATATTGTCCGTCTACCGACTTCTGCGTTCTGCCCAGTTCGCGCTCTATCTGCTTTGTAGCTTCGAGCAGTTCTGCGGGCTGCAAGGCGGTGAGCAGTCGCACGCACATGTTCAAGAATCGGTTTGCCGACTCAAATCCCCAAGGCTCTGTCTCGATGAACGACGACTGGCGGTCTACCGTTCCAGCGCGTTCGTTGAGCATCTCAATGGCGCTGCGCATCGTAGCCTCACGGTCGCCGAGATTGGAGCCGAGCGAAAGATACACCTTGTGCATAAGTGCGGCTTAGTCGTTAACGATGAGCAGGGCGTCGCCGTACGAACCGAACTTGAATCCGTGCTTAACGGCGAGGTTGTAAGCCTCCATTACGAGGTCGTAACCGCCGAAAGCGCATGTCTCCATGAGGAGTGTTGAGTACGGATGGTAGAAGTTAGAGATCATCGAGTCGGCGAGTCCGAAGTCGTACGGCGGGAAGATGAACTTGTTAGTCCAGCCGTCGTATTCCTTCAGCATACCGTCGGTGCCGACAGCGGTCTCTGTAGCCTTAACGACGCTTGTACCAACAGCGCACACACGGTGACCGGCACGCTTCGTGTCGTTGACGAGCTTGCAGCAGTCGGCGTCTACACGCATCTGCTCCGAGTCCATCTTATGCTTTGTAAGGTCCTCCACTTCGATGTCGTGGAAGTTGCCCAAACCGCAGTGGAGCGTGATATAGGCGAAGTTGATGCCGCGAATCTCCATGCGCTTCATCAGCTCGCGCGAGAAGTGCAAGCCGGTAGCCGGAGCCGTAACGGCGCCTTCGTGCTTGGCGAAGATGCACTGGAAGTCGTCGAAGTCGTCCTCTGTGCTGCGCTTGTCGGGGCGGCGGTCGAGGATGTAGCGTGGCAGCGGAGCCTCGCCGAGAGCGTAAAGCTCGCGCTTGAACTCGTCGTGCGGACAGTCGTAGAGGAAGCGGAGCGTACGTCCGCGGCTGGTTGTATTGTCGATAACCTCAGCCACCATAGTGCCCGAGTCGTCGAAGAACAGCTTGTTGCCGATACGTATCTTGCGTGCTGGCTCTACGAGCACGTCCCAAAGGCGCATCTCCTCGTTGAGTTCGCGCAGCAGGAACACCTCAATCTTCGCGTCGGTCTTCTCCTTTGTGCCGTAGAGGCGCGCCGGGAATACCTTTGTGTCGTTGAAGATGAACGTGTCGTGCTCGTCGAAGTAGTCGAGCACGTTGCGAAAGTCGAGATACTCGCCCTCGATGGGGTTGCCGTCGGTGTCTTTCTTGTACATTTCGATGGTCTGCGACTTCTTGTGCAGCACCATCAGGCGACACTCGTCGCGACGTGTGATGCGGAAGGTCTCCTTCTCGCCGTTGTCGTTTTCGAACTCGCGGTAAATGCTATGCGGATAAAGAGCGATGAGCTCTTCTGGTAACTTAAACTTGAACTGTGATAACTTCATAGTAGTTTTTATTTATTCATCTTCACTGGTTTCTATTGTTTGATTGGCGAGCCATTCCTCGAACTTGTCGAGCTCGATGCAGTTCTCCACGCGCTGATCGCCAGAGCGTGTGCGGCAGAGAGCCGTGAGATAGCCGCCGGAGTTGAGCGCACGACCGATGTCGCGTGCCAAGGCGCGGATGTATGTGCCCTTTCCGCACGCCACACGTATCGACATCTGCATCGTTTCGGGGTCGAACTCCGTGAGCTCTATCTCGTCGATGTGTATCTGCTTCGGCTTCAGCTCCACGTCCTGACCCTTTCGGCGCAGGTCGTAGGAGCGCTGTCCGCCCACCTTGCACGCCGAGAATGTCGGCGGAACCTGCTCTATGTCGCCCACGAACTGCTTCAGAACTTCTTCTATGCGTTCGCGTGTGATGCCGTCTGTAGGATATGTGGCGTTCACGGGATGCTCCATGTCGTAGCTGGGCGTGGTGGCGCCGAGCTGAATGGTGGCTGTGTACTCCTTGCCGTGCATCTGAAACTCCTCAATGCGCTTCGTGAACTTGCCGGTGCAGAGCACGAGCACGCCCGAAGCAAGCGGGTCGAGGGTTCCGGCATGGCCTATCTTTATCTTCTTCACCCCGAGGCGCACGCAGATGCGCTTTCGCACTATTGCCAAGGCACAGAAGCTGGTCATGCCAAGGGGTTTGTTTATGGCGATGACTTCGCCTTTGGTGAAATTCATTACTTGTTGTTGATTTTTATAGTAAAGAGCAAACGATGGTCACGGCACCTGCGATGGCGCAATATACGCCGAACCAAACGAGCTTGCCGCGCTTCACGATGTTGATCATCCACTTGCAGGCGATGCATCCGCTGACGAAAGCTGCCACGAAGCCAACAATGAGGGGCAGTGTGTCGATGCCAGCGAACGCGTCTTCGCCCTTAGCTGCCTTCAGAACGTCGAGCAACGCCTCGCCGAGTATGGGCGGAATGACCATAAGGAATGAGAACTGGGCGAGATTCTCCTTTTTGTTGCCAAGCAGCAAGCCGGTAGCAATGGTAGAACCTGAGCGCGAGAGTCCGGGCAGCACGGCTGCAGCCTGAGCCAGACCGATGATGAAGGCGTCCTTCATAGAGATATGCTCGCGCTGACGCGGCTTGGCGAAATAGGAGAATGTGAGCAGCGAGGCTGTGAGAAGCAGACAGCAGCCCACGATGAGCAGACCCGAACCGAAGATTTCCTCTACATAGTCCTTGAAGAACACACCGACGATGCCTACCGGTATCATCGAAACGACGATATTGAGGAAGTATTTTGTCTCGGCGTTCATCTCGAACTTAAAGAGTCCTTTCAGAATCCAGTCGATTTCTTTCCACAGTATGACGAGGGTGCTGAGCACTGTTGCTACGTGCACCATTACGGTGAACGCAAGGTTGTCCTCGCCCTGCACACCGAAGAGTGCCGAGCCGATTGCGAGGTGGCCGCTGCTACTAACGGGCAAGTATTCTGTGAGTCCCTGGATAATGCCAAGGACCAATGCTTGTAACCAATCCATTTGTTAAATTATTAATTTTTAATTATTAATTATTAATTCGAGGGTATTTTCAGGGGTGATATCAGGAGGTGTTATCAGGGGGTGCAGTTGTCTCCGCTCGGCTTTGCCGCTTGCCAGAGCAAGAACTGCACCAACCTAACTAATTCACTGACTACTTTGTTGGTACAGTTGTCTCTCAGGGGGTGCAGTTGTCTCAACTGCACCAACCTATTTGAAGGCACAAGAGGATGCACATGCCGCTTGGTTGGTGCAGTTGAGACAACTGCACCCCTGAGAGCACCCACTTAAGACTTATTCGTCCTTCGGCTTTTTGATTATGGCATATATAATCGAGATGAAGCCGAGGAAGCACACTACGGGTGCAACCTTAATGCGGCGCACGCTGAAGATATCGTTGTCGAAAACGGTCTCGTCGCTTCCGCCACCGCTCATAAGTATAAAACCAAGGATTACGACCAACATCCCGACAGCCATCAGAATGAAGTTGATCTTACCGAATGCGTAATTTCTTTTATCCACTTTGTTTATATTTTAAATTGAATGAATATATTCTATCAAATAATGACTATATGTATAAGTAGTGTCTATATATAATATTTATATATAGTAATGTCAACATCTCAACACCACAACACATCAACACATCAACATCTCAACATTATATCTTATACAAATCGCCTGCCTTCATGCGCAGGAACTTGTTAACCGATATTATCGAGCAGATAGCCGTGATGAAGATACCGAACACAACCACCGTACCGGCAGTTATGGCGAGCACCTGCCACGTGATGAGGTCGAGAACGTCGGGCTCGTACATGAACAGAGCGTAGACAGCACCGCCAAGCACGCAGCACGCTATGAGCGCAGCGAGCAGACCGAGCAACACGTAGTGGCGCACGAACGGCGCACGGATGAAGCCCCACGACGCACCCACGAGTTTCATGGTATGGATGGAGAAGCGGCGGGCGTAGATGCTCAGACGCACGGTGTTGTTGATAAGCGAGAACGACACGATGGTGAGCAGCACGGCGAGCGCCAGCAGCACCAGGCTTATCTTGGCGATGTTCTCGTTCACGCTGTCGATGAGGTCTTTCTGATACTTCACTTCGCTCACCTTAGGGTAGGCTTTCAGCTCCTTAGAGATGAACTGCAGCGAGTCGCTGTTGGCGTAGTCAGACTTCAGCGTTATCTCGATAGACGAGAGGAACGGGTTCACTTCGGCGAACTCGCGCGGGTCGGTGCCCAGCGCCTTGATGCCTTCGCGCAGCGCCTGCTCCTTGCTGATGTACTGCAACGAACAGATGTACGGGCGCGCCTGCAGCTTGTTGCAGAACTGGTGAGCCTCGCCTGTCGTCATATCGTCCTGCAGCATCATCGTCACCACGATGTTCTGCTTCACATAGGCAGAAAGATTGCGGGCGGTGCACACTGAGAACACCACCAAACCTAACAGGATAAGCACCATTGCGGTGCTAATGCACAACGTTACGGCCTGCAATCCGTGACGACTGCGGGTCTTCTTGTTTTTCTTTCTCATTCCGAAAAGGCTATATTATACCAAATTTCCTGCAAAATAACAAAAAAATATCGGTTAAAAAGAGGGATTAACGTCAATTAACACCATACGTATGCCTTTAATAAAACAAACTATCTACCTTTGGATAACTATAAAAGCACACATAATGGCAACAATTCTCTATCCTTCGCCGATAGTCGGACCGATACACAGTCGGCGACTTGGCATTTCGCTCGGCGTGAACGTCAACCCGAGCGACGGAAAGATATGCACGTTCGACTGCATCTACTGCGAGGTGGGCTACAACCGCTTGCGCCGCCCTACTCTGCCGCAACCTTCGCGCGAACTTATCGCCGAGCGGCTTGAGCAAAAGCTGAGGGAGATGCGTGCGGCGCACTCGAAGCTCGACGTCATCACCTTCTCTGGCAACGGCGAACCGACAGCGCATCCCGACTTCCTGCCTATCATCGAGGACACAATACGTCTGCGCGACGCCTACTATCCCGAGGCGCGCGTGTCGGTGCTCACCAATTCTACGCTGGCGCACCGCCCCGACGTGCATCGCGCGCTGATGCTCGTCGACAACAACATCATGAAGCTCGACACGGTCTGCGCTGAATATATTAATAAGGTGGACCGCCCCGTACAACCGTCGTACAACGTCGGGAACATCATCAAGGAGATGGAATCGTTCGACGGACACTGCATCGTGCAGACCATGTTCATGCACGGCACGGACGACGCCGGCGCAAGTGTTGACAACGTTTCGGAGGCGTTCGTGGAGCCTTGGCTCGCCGCCGTTCGACGCATCAAGCCCAGCAGCGTGATGATATACACTATCGACCGCGAGACGCCTTGCCCCACTCTTCGCAAGGCTACGCACGAGGAGCTTGATGCAATTCGCGACAGAGTGATTGCCGCAGGCTTCGCTTGCACCGTCGGTTACTGAACACCTCAACATCTCAACACCTCAACACCACAACATCACAACATCAAATCTCAACACCTCAACACCTCAACACCTCAACATCAAATCTCAACACCTCAACACCTCAACACCTCAACACCTCATCACAAAAAAAATAGCGGCAAGGTTGACGTCACGTCGACCTTGCCGCTTTCATTGAAATAACAACACTAATATATAAAAGGTATGAAATATATGTGTTTTGATGTTTCAGTTGTTCAGAACCAGCCGAAGCCACATGGGGCTTACAGCTTGCTGATGATGCCGAGCTTAGTGCTCTCAAGGAACTTCACGATAGCCGTAATCTCCTTGCCTGCCGGCACCTGCTCCTTAATCTGATTGATTGCGTCGAACACGCTTGTCTGTCCGTGGAACACGAGGCGATAAGCGTTTGCGATATGGCCAATCACCTTCTCGGTTGTGCCCGACGACTTCAGCAGCGTCTCGTTAACGCCAGCGTAGCGCACGGGGTTGTCCGTAGCCACGATGAACGGAGGCACATCCTTCGAGATACGCACACCGCCAGTCACCATCGACGCACCACCGATGCGCACGTTCGAGTTGACGATGACGCCAGAAGAGAAGATTGCAGCGCTGTGAACCTCACAGTCGCCTGCCACCTTCGTACCATAACCGAACGTTATGTAGTCGTCAACCTTCGTGTCGTGCGAGATATGCACACCCTCCATGAAGAAGTTGCGGTTGCCGATGCGTGTCTCGCCGTTGGTGAATGTAGCGCGGTTAACAACCACATTCTCACGGAAGATGTTCTCGTCGCCGATGACGAGGCGTGTAGCCTCACCCTTATGGTTGAAGTCCTGCGGCTCAGCGCCGAGCACCGTGTTCTGATAAACCTTGTTGCCACGGCCCATTGTTGTGCCGCGCATGATGCTCACGTAAGGATAGATTACGCAGTCGTCGCCGATAACCACGTCGTCCTCGATGTATGCGAACGGATAGATCGTAACGTTCTTGCCAATCTTCGCACCCGGAGCTATATATGCTTTTTCACTAATCATAATTTTGAGTTTTGAGTTTTAATATCTTCCTCCGCCGAGTGCATAGTAGAGGTTAACCACAGCCTGCATCTTGTAGAAGTCGTCCTGCACCTTCGAGAGCTCTGCGTTGAGCAGGCTCTGCTGTGCGGTGATTATCTCAAGATATGTAGCCGATCCGTCGTTGAAGAGCATCTTGTTGTACTCGACGTTCTTCTTCAGACTCTCCACCTGCTTAGCCTCCAGCGCGCTCTTCTCTGCAGAAGAGTTGTAGAGCACGAGGGCGTTGCTCACCTCCGAGCCTGCTGAGAGCACGGCGTTCTGCCATGTGTTGAAAGCCTGCTCCTGCTTTGACTTAGCCACCTTCAAGCCAGCCACGAGCTGACCGTGAGCGAAGATAGGCTGAACGAGCGAGCCGACAGCCGAGAGCAACCACTTGCCCGGGTTGGTGATGCCCATACCGCCAGAGTTGGTGAAGGCGCCAGTGCCCGAGATGGTGATGTTCGGATAGAACTTAGAGCGTGCTGTGTTCACGTCGTAGAAGCACTGTGCGAGCGACATCTCTGCATAGTGAACGTCGGGACGGTTGGCGAGCAACTGCAAGCCGATGCCGGTAGAGAACTCCGACGGCAACTGCTGTCCTTCGAACGTTCCGCGTGCGATGGTCTGCGCCTGCTGACCGAGCAGCAGCGAGAGCGAGTTCTCCGTCTCGCGAATCTGACGCTTCAGTTCCGTTGCCTGAGCCTTAACCGAATACATGTTAGCCTCAGCGCTCTGCACGCTTGTCTCCTTCACGCGGCCAAGCTCCTTCTGAATCTTCATGATGTTCCATGTCTCCTCAGTGAGCTTCGACATATTGTCTACCACCTGCAGCTGCTTGTCGAGCATGAGCAGCGTGTAGTACAAGTTGGCGATGTTAGAGATAACCTTTGTCTGCACTACGAGCTGATAGTCTTTCGTAGCGAGCAGCGCCATCTGTGCCGAACGCTTCTGGTTGAGAAGGTTGCCGAAGAGGTCTACGCTCCACGATGCGGTGATAGGCAGCGTATAGGTCTTCGTAGCGGGGTTGCCGTCCCAAGAAGCGATAGTGCCCTGCGGCGAGAATGTGAAGCCCGGCACGAAAGCGAGCTTAGCCACAATGAGCTGGTCCTCAACCATCTTCACGTTGAGAGCGGCGTTGAGCAGGTTGGTGTTGCTCTTCAAGCCCTGCTCGATGAGCGACTGCAGCTGCGGGTCAGTGAACACCGTGCGCCAGGCGAGGTTGCCGAAGCTTGTGGTGTCGGTGACAGCGAGTGTGTCGGTGCTGCTCTGCACGTCGCGTACGAGTCCCGTGGTGTTCACCTCGGGACGCTCGTACTTATTGTATATTCCGCAGCTGGTCATCAGCAATGCGCCAGCGGCGAGAAGCATTATTTTTTTCATGTTCATCTGTCTTATTTTGAAGTCTTTTCAATCTGCTCATGCAGCGCACCTGCCACGTACGGGTTAGTGTACTGGTGAATCTCGGTGTCTACATCAGCTCTGTCGTTCTCGAACTCGATAGGCTTGATCTTCTCCTGCAAGGTCTGGAAGATGTAGAACAGCGCCGGCACTACCATAATCTGGCAGAGCATACCGATAAGCATACCGCCTACGGCTGCAGCGCCGAGTGTCATGTTGCCGTTGTAGCCTACACCCCAAGGCATGAGCAGCGGGAGCAAACCGATAATCATAGCCAGAGAGGTCATAAGGATAGGACGCAGACGGGCTGCAGCGCCGAGCACTGCCGACCAAGACACAGCCATACCGGTTCGACGGCGTTCGAGGGCGAACTGCACGATAAGGATGGCGTTCTTAGCGAGAAGACCCATAAGCATGATGAGCGCAATCTGCATGTAGATGTCGTTGTTCTTGCCAAACATGTTGGTGAAGAGGAAGGCTCCTGCCAGACCGAACGGGATGGAAAGGATTACGGACAGCGGCAGAATGTACGACTCGTACTGTGCCGAGAGAATGAGGTATACGAAGGTCAAGCAGAGCACGAACACGATAGCAGTAGAGTTTGACGACTCCTGCTCGGTACGTGTCAAGCCCGAGAACTCGTATGTGTAGCCTGCCGGCAGCGAAGTCTTCGCTACCTCAGCCATAGCGTTGATAGCGTCGCCCGTTGAGTAGCCCTCAGCAGCCGAAGCGTTCACGTTGATAGAGGTGAAGAGGTTGAAGCGGTCGATCTCCTGCGGACCGTATACACGGCTCAGGTTCACGTACTCCTTGATAGGAGCCATCTCGCCAGCAGAAGTGCGCACGTAGATGTTGTCCAGACTCTTCAGGTCTGCACGATCCTGCGGTGCCGACTGGATGTATACACGGTAGAGCTTACCGTAAGCGTTGAAGTTAGACGCATACATACCGCCGTAGTAGCCCTGCATTGTGGTGAGCACTGTAGACGGGTCGATGCCGCTCTGCTTACACTTAGCCACGTCAACATCAATCTTGTACTGCGGATACTTGGTGTTGTACGATGTCATAGCGTTCGAAATCTCCGGACGCTTGTTAAGCTCTGCGATGTAGTTCTTCGTGATGTCGTAGAACTTGTTAACGTCGCCACCCGTGCGGTCCTGCATTGAGAAGGTCATACCGTTGGTTGCAGAGAAGCCCTGCACCATAGGCGGCTGGAAGGCAAGAATCTGAGCACCCTTGATGGCTGCAGTCTGCTTGTATATCATACCGAGCACCATTGTCGAACCGAGGTTGTGCACACCGATATACTTCAGCGGTCCCTCCATTTCCTGGCGCTCCTCGAAGCTCTTGAGCTTAATGATGAATGTACCCTGGTTAGAGCCTTGACCTGCAATGAAGTTGTAGCCGGTGATACGCATACGGCTGGCGATAGCGGGGTTGGTAGCCAGCATGCGGTCTACCTCGTCCATTACCTCGTTGGTCTTCTTCATAGAAGTTCCCGGAGGTGTAGACACTGTACAGAATACGGTACCCGTATCCTCGTCAGGCACAAGACCAGTCTTGGTGTTGCCCATAAGCACTGCCATACCTACGATGGCGATAACCACAGCGGCAATGGCTATCACAGGACGCTCCACAAGCTTGCGCACACCCTTGGTGTACTTATCCTGAACCTTGCCGTAAGCAGCGTTGAACGAAGCATGGAAACGGTCTATCATAGACATCTTGCGCTCCTTGCCGTGCTCGTCCTTAGGCTTAAGCAAGATAGCACAAAGCGCAGGCGAGAGGGTCAAGGCGTTAAGTGCCGAGATGATGATAGAGATAGCCATGGTTATACCGAACTCGCGGTAGAAGGCACCTGATGTACCACCCATGAACGACACAGGGATAAACACTGATGCCATAACGAGGGTGATGGAGATGATGGCGCCTGAAATCTCGTTCATGGCGTCGATAGACGCAAGCTTGGCCGACTTGTAGCCAAGGTCGAGCTTGGCATGCACTGCCTCCACAACCACAATGGCATCATCCACCACAATGGCGATGGCAAGCACGAGGGCGGCAAGCGTCAACAAGTTGAGCGAGAAGCCGAACACATAGAGGAAGAAGAAGGTACCAATCAACGACACTGGCACGGCAATCAACGGGATAAGCGTTGAGCGCCAGTCCTGCAAGAACACGTATACCACGATGAACACGAGGATAAATGCCTCGCAGAGGGTCTTGATAAGGTCCTCGATAGAGGCAAAGAGGAACTCGGTTACGTCCTGCATGATGTCGAAGTGGATTCCCGGCGGCATCGAAGCCTCCTGCTCCTTGAGCAACTTCTTGATGTTGGTGGCTATCTCGGTAGCGTTAGAACCGGCGGTCTGGGTAACCATCATGGTTACAGAAGCCTTGCCGTTGTTCTTCGATTCTACTGTATACGAGAGGGCACCCATCTCTACACGTGCCACATCCTTTACACGGATGGTCTGTCCATTCTGTGTAGACTTGATAACCATGTCGCCAAACTCCTCCGGAGTCTGAAGACGGCCTCTATAGCGGAAGGTGTACTGATACTGATTGTCAGACTGCTCGCCCACTGAACCCGGGGCAGCCTCGATGTTCTGCTGTGCCAAGACACCAGTAAGGTCGGCAGGAATCAAGCCGTAGC
>ERZ1034723.1326-NODE-1326-length-10905-cov-22.856774_pt1 | contig 10905 bp, 6 predicted proteins | sample MGYA00520637_ERZ1034723 | MGnify/ENA primary metagenome ERZ1034723 (study PRJEB33766, sample SAMN09781719) | gut metagenome | biome: gut microbiome | host: Homo sapiens | place: Madagascar | study: EMG produced TPA metagenomics assembly of the PRJNA485056 data... | reverse complement strand
TGCGGTACCGCTACGAGCAGCGCTACATCAACGAGCGCCTCGACACCACCGTCTCAAAAAAGCAGATTGATGAATATTATGGCTCCCACAAAGAGTCCTTCAAGCTGGAGCGGCCGATCCTCAAAGCCCGTTTTATGAATATTCCGAAAGATTCTCCGAATCTTCAGAAGATCAAGAAGCTGATGTCTTCGGACAATGTTGAGGACGTGGTGGCCGCTGACAGCATCGCCTTCAATTCGACCCAGCGTTACCATGACTATTCCAATGGCTGGATAGACGCGGTGAAACTGGCCGCCGAGTTCGGTGTGGACTATGTTCAGATGCTCTCACAGCGTAGCGGCAACTTCATAGAGATGCCGGACGGGGATGCCAACATCTCTGTCGCGTTCATAGTGGATTACCGGAGGGCCGGGGAGATCGCTCCGGTGGAATATTGTGAGGACAGGATAAAGGACATCATCATCAGCGGAAGAAAGCACGAGCTCCTGGCCGGTTTGGAACGGGACTTGATAGAAGACGCCAAGGTTAAGGAGAATTTTGAAATATATTCGAAATGATAAAGAAAACAGCAATCACCATCTTCGCCCTCGCAGCGACCTGCGCGATGGCTTCTGCCCAGAAATACAAGTACGTTGACAAGACCGTCGCCGTTGTCGGCAACGAGGCGATCATGATCTCCGACATCGAAGGGGCGGTCAAGGACCGCAGCGCCCAGGGCTTTTCATCAGACAGGAATGTCCGCTGCGAGGTGCTGGAATCGATTCTCGAATCGAAGATATTCCTGATGCAGGCCAGGATCGACTCTCTCACGGTCAATCAGGACATGGTTGAAGGAAGCCTTTCCCAGCAGGCGGACAGGATGCTGACCTACCTCGGCGGCGAGGACAAGGTTGAGGAATATTTCGGCAAGCCTCTCTACCGCCTCCGTCAGGAATGGCGCAAGCAGTACGAGGACATGAGCCTCACACAGCAGGCCCAGCAGGAGATCATGAAGAAGATCCCGGAGATGACACCTTATGATGTAAAGGAATATCTTGACACGGTTGACACCAAGAACCTTCCGATAGTTCCTATCAAGTACCAGCTCAGTCAGATCTGCCGTTATCCGGACCGCGAGGCCGCGAACATGGCCGTGCGCGAGAAGTTGCTGAACCTCCGCGAGAGGATCATCAACGGAGAGAAGTTCTCCACTCTTGCTCGAATATATTCGGAGGATCCGGGTAGCGCCCGTAAGGGTGGTGAGCTTGGAATGGCCTCGAAGTCAATCTTCTGGCCTGTGTTTTCAGACGCCGCTATGGCTTTGAAGCCGGGTGTTATCTCGCAGATTGTCGAAACTCCTGACGGATTCCACATCATCGAGGTCATCGAGAAGAAAGGCGACATGTTCAACGCCCGCCACATTCTGATGAAGCCTAAATACACTGATGACGACAGGGATAAGGCGTTCAAGACTCTGGACAGCCTCCGTACCGAGATCAACAATAACGCCGTGACGTTCCAGATGGCGGCGAACTTCTACTCACAGGATCCGGCCACCAGGACCAACGGCGGTCAGATGTCCGATCCGAACACCGGCTCGGCATATTTCGAGATTGACCAGCTCAAGCCGGAGGACTATCTGGCCATCAAGGACTTGAAGGAGGGCGAGATCTCTGAGCCTGTGGAGTCCACTGACAATGATGGCCGTCAGGATCAGGTCAAAGACTATGTCGTTGGAAAGACCATCTACAAGATCATCCGTGTTGACAAGATCATTCCGGCCCACACTGCGTCGTTTGAGGAGGATTTCAGCCAGCTTCAGGAGCAAGTCCGTCAAGACAAGCAGATGAAGGCCATCGATGACTTCCTCGCCGGCAAGATCAAGGAGACCCACATTGTCATCGACCCGATGTTCAAGGACTGCGAGTTCCGTCGTCCGGGTTGGGCTTCAAAGTTCTCTGAAGACTGATGCTTGCGAGACGTCTGGCATATTCATTAATCCTTCTGCTGGTTTCGTTCGGCCTTTTCGCCCAGAACACCGAGCAGAAGGACAGTCTTGTGCGCCTGCTCGGATGTGATGAGCTTCAGCAGGTCGAGGAATATGGCCAGAGCTACAGGAAGGCTTTGGGACATGCCAGATTCGAGCACAATTCAACTCTTCTGATCTGCGACACCGCCTTGTGGAATGTCAACCAGAATGTTATAAACGCTTTCGGCAACGTCCAGATCATTCAGAACAACACAGTGCTCAGCAGCGAGAGCCTCGACTATCTTATCGACCAGAACCTCGCTCAGTTCAGAGGCGCGCTGGTCCAGCTTAGGGACAAGGACGGGAACACCCTGCGTACCACTGACCTGGACTATAACACCAAGGACAGTGTGGCCGTGTTCAGGAACGGCGGTGCCTTGCGCGACAAGGACGGCCAGATCATCGAGAGCGATGACGGCCATTACTATTCCAAGCTCAAGACGTTCAGTTTCACGAACAACGTCAACATGTACACTGACTCGATATTCGTGAAGACTGATGATCTGGACTACAACACAGGCACGAACGTAGCCACTTTCGGAACCGGCACCAACGCATGGAGGGACAACAACATGCTTTCTTCTCAGGCCGGTTTTTACGAGCGGACTTTGGAAAAGTTCACGTTCTTCAGGAACGTGCATATTCTTACCGAGAACCAGGAGGCATGGGCTGACACCTTGGTATATTACCGGGTTCCGAACAATGTGGAGATGTTTGGCCATGTGGAACTGCTTGACACGACTCGCAATGTGGCCGCGGTGGCCGGTTATGTGCAGTATATAGATTCCTTGTCATTCATAAAGTTGACCCGTGAGCCGGCTGTGATAGCGATCAGCGAGCAAGGGGAAAAGAGAGATACAGCTTACATCGGTGCGGACACATTGATTCTGCGCTCCATACCGAAATGTGATGTGGATTCATCGGAGATTTCCAATTCGGCAAGCCGTCTGAAAGAGATAAACGTGGATCCTGTCACGGAGTACCGTCGCAAGGCCTACGAGGCAGCCAAGGCCGCGGCCGAAGAGGCCCGCAAGAAGCGGGAAGAGGAAGACCCTAACGCCGCCGGAGCCTCCGACAGAGGCGCCTCCGCTGTCAAGCCAGGTGGAAAACCGACCGGGAAACCGGCTGGCAAGGCAACTGGAACGGCTATAGGAAAGACGGCGGGAACAACGGCTGGAAAGACAGGTGATAATTCAGGAGGAAAGGCGATCTCGAAATCCGGAAAACTGTCAGGTGACGCGATGATCGGCGATCCTGTGACGAAAGGCCGTCAAGGCCTTCCCGCTCCATGGGATGATGTCATTGAATATGCTCCTCCACGGTTCCAATTGCCGGACACCCTGAAAACGTCGCCCGACACTGTACGTGTTCCAAGCGACAGTCTGGCGGCGAAGACCCTTTCCGCGGTCACTGAACCTGTTTCGCTCACTGAGCCTGCCGAAGTGACCGATCCGCAATCACCGGATTCCCTGACCGTCCCTACGGATTCCCTGACCGTGCCGGGTGATTCCCTGCATGTTCCCACTGACTCTTTGTCTTTGGCCCCCAAGGATTCCACGAAGATCAGTTTCATCTATGGCATACGTAACGTCAAGGTGTTCCGTAACGACATGCAGGTCGCATGCGACTCTCTTGCCTACACGGATCTTGACTCTTTGATAAGGTTGTATGAAAACCCGATTGTCTGGAATGAGATCAAGCGGCAGTACAGTGCCGACAGTATAACCGTCATTGTCAAGAACCGGTCCATTGACCGCGCCAGCTTGATGTCCAATGCCTTTATAATAGTGCAGGAGGACACCTTGTCCTATGACCAGATCCGTGGAACAGAGATGATGGCATACTTTGACAGTACCGGTGCGTTGAGGCGGTTCGACTCGATGGGTGGCGCGTCCGGAGTCTTCTACATCGAGGAGAACGGAAGTCTGGCCACCGTCAACAAGTTCGAGTCAAAGATGTTGACCGCGACATTGAAGGACGGTAATATTCAGGACTTGAACTACTTCGATGCCGTGAAGACAGATGCCTACCCGGTCGTCCAGATGAAAAAGGACGAGAAGATTCTGAAGGGATTCGACTGGCAGCCGGACAAACGTCCCAAGGGACCGGAGGACATCACGCCATATAAGCCGCGAAAGTCCCAGAGGAAAGTCTATGAGAATGTGCCGAGAGCCGAATTCGCGCAGACGGACATCTACTTCCCGGGCCATATGAACAGCGTCTATAAGATGCTGGCCAGACAGGATTCCTTGAAACGGGTCCGTAACGCTGAGCGCAGAAGGCTTGAGGCCGAGCGCAAGGCTGAGGCTGCCAGGATTGCCGACAGCCTTAGGATCGTTGCCGCCGCCGACAGCCTTGCTTTGGCGGACAGCCTTGCCCGTGCCGACAGTCTGGCTCTGAGAGACAGCCTTGCCAGCCGTGATTCTTTGGCGCGACAGGACAGTCTTGCCGTGAAGGACAGCCTTGTGGTTTCAGATTCGTTGTCGGTCAGCAAGGCCGATTCATTGGCCAATGATCCTTCGGCCATAAAGAAGGCTGAGCAAGAACGCAAAAAGGCTGAGAGAGAGAAGGCGCGAAAAGATCGTCAGGCGGCCAAGGAGGCCAGATGGGCTGAACTTGACGCCCGTGATGCCGCCAAGGCTAAGGCCAAGGAGGAGAAAGCGTTGAAGAAGAAGCGTCAGAGGACCCTCAAGACATTGAAGGCGATGGAGAAACGTCGTGCTAAGGAAGAGAGGATGCTTGAACGCTACAAGGCTCGTTACGAAAAACAGAAAGCCAGAAAAGCCGCACGGAAAGCCGGTAAAAAATAAGGACTGACCTGAAGGCCAGTCCTTGATCCTTTATAATAGAATCCTTTTTTAGAGAAGTTTCTTCTTGAGGGCGTCGATCATGTCCACGGTCATGGTCTCCAGATCATAGGACGGTGTCCATCCCCACTCCTCGCGGGCGCAGGAATCATCCATCTTGTCCGGCCAAGAGTCAGCGATCGCCTGACGTACCGGATCCACCTCATAGCGCATCTTGAATCCAGGAATATGTTCCTGAATCTTGTGGTAGATAATCTCCGGATCAAAGCTCATGGAGGCGATGTTGAACGAGTTGCGGTGTTTCAGCCTGGAAGGATCCGCATTCATGATGTCCACCGCCGCTTTCAGGGCATCAGGCATGTACATCATGTCCATGAATGTCCCGGCCGCGATAGGGCAGACAAACTCTTCGCCTTTTACTGCCGCATAGTAGATCTCAACGGCATAGTCTGTCGTGCCGCCTCCAGGAAGTGTCACATTGGAGATAAGTCCAGGGAACCTTACCGAACGGGTGTCCACACCGTATTTGGTGTGATAATAGTCACTCAGCAACTCGGTGGCCACCTTGGTCACGCCGTACATCGAACGAGGCCTCTGGAGCGTGTCCTGAGGAGTGTTCTGATGCGGAGTCTCAGGGCCGAACGAACCGATCGAGGATGGTGTGAACACAGCGACATTGTTCTCCCTCGCGATCTCAAGAATATTCATGAGTCCGTCTATCTGGATGTGCCATGCCAGCTGCGGCTTCCTTTCCGCGACAGCCGAGAGCAGGGCGGCGAGATTGTAGATTGTGTCGATGTTGTACTTCTTCACGATGCCCAGAAGTTGCTCACCGTTGCAGACATCAGCCTCCTCGGCGGGACCGCTCTCAAGCAGAACACCCTTTGGCTCAGCACCTTTGATGTAGCCGGCGACAACGTTGCCCTCCGGGTACATATTCCTGATTTTCATTGTCAGCTCCGAACCGATCTGTCCGGTCGAACCTATCACTAGTACATTTTTCATTGCGGATCGCTTGTTTATTGCTAAATTAGCAAGTGCAAATTTACATTATTTTCTGACAAGAGCCCTTATTTATAATAAAATATTATCGATTTTGTCAAAAATTAATATATTTGTCAGTGCGAAATCGAAACGTTTTAAAATTTTATCAATATGTACGGAAAATTCCAGGAACATCTTCAGGCAGAGCTTGCCTCCATCAAGGAAGCCGGACTCTACAAGAACGAGAGAAACATCGCCTCCGCACAATCCGCCGAGATCACTCTCCAGGACGGCAGCAAGGCTCTTAACTTCTGCGCCAACAACTATTTAGGTTTGGCTGATTCCCCGAGGCTCATCGAGGCAGCCAAGAAGGCTATGGACGAGAGGGGATTCGGAATGTCCTCTGTCCGTTTCATTTGCGGAACCCAGGATCTTCACAAGGAGCTTGAGGCTGCCATCTCCGACTTCTTCCACACAGAGGACACCATCCTCTACGCATCATGCTTCGATGCCAACGGTGGGGTGTTCGAGCCTCTGCTCACGGCTGACGACGCCATCATCTCAGATTCCCTGAACCACGCCTCCATCATCGACGGAGTGCGTCTTTGCAAGGCTGTCCGTTACCGTTACGCCAACGCTGATATGGCCGACCTTGAGCGTTGTCTCCGGGAGGCTCAGGCCCAGAGGTTCCGCATCATCTGCACCGATGGAGTCTTCTCAATGGATGGCAACGTCGCTCCGATGGACAAGATTTGCGAGCTGGCCGAGAAGTATGACGCCCTCGTGATGGTTGATGAGAGCCATTCCGCCGGCGTTGTCGGCAAGACCGGCCACGGAGTCGCGGAGCAATATGACTGCTATGGCCGCATTGACATATTCACAGGCACCCTCGGCAAGGCGTTCGGTGGCACCGTCGGCGGATTCACCACAGGCCGCAAGGAGATCATCGATATGCTCCGCCAGCGCTCCCGTCCGTATCTCTTCTCCAACTCTCTGCCGCCTATGATCGTGGCCGCCGGCATCGAGATGTTCAAGATGCTCAAGGAAAGCAACGAGCTTCACGACCGCCAGCAGGAGAACGTGAACTACTTCCGTGACAAGATGTTGGCCGCCGGCTTCGACATCAAGCCGACCCAGAGCGCCATCTGCGCCGTGATGCTCTACGATGCTCCTCTGTCCCAGAAGTTCGCCGCCAAGATGGCCGAGGAAGGAATATTCGTGACCGGCTTCTACTATCCGGTTGTCCCTAAGGGCCAGGCCCGCATCCGCGTCCAGCTCTCAGCCGCCCACAAGCGCGAGCACCTCGACAAAGCCATCGCCGCCTTCATCAAAGTCGGCAAGGAACTCGGTGTCATCAAATAACCTTTCTTTGAATATCCCGACGGTCTCCCTGAGCCTCCCTCGTCGCTTCGACAGGCTCAGCAACCAGCTGGAACCAAAGCCCCGGACGCTGAGCCAGTCGAAGCGCCCGGGGCTTTGATATAACGAAATATTACTCCGCGTAGAGCGAGATGATGTTTAGGATGACCTGAGAGGCCTTCTCGATGCTCTGGAGAGGAACGAACTCCATCTTGCCGTGGAAGTTCAGGCCGCCGGCGAAGATGTTCGGGCAAGGCAAGCCCTTGAAACTGAGGTTAGCCCCGTCGGTACCGCCACGGATCGGCTGGATCTTAGGCTTGATTCCGGCCATCTCCATAGCCTTCACGGCTTTCTCGACAACGTGATAGTGCGGCTCAACCTGCTCGCGCATATTGTAGTACTGATCCTTGATCACAGCCGTCGCCGTGCCCTCACCGTACTTTACATTGATGAAGTCCACGCACTTCTGCATAATAGCCTTCTTGCTCTCGAACTCCTTGCGGTCGTGGTCACGGATGATGTAGGTGATGTCAGCCTCCTCGACCGTACCGTTGAACCCGACGATATGGAAGAACCCTTCGTACCCTTCGGTATATTCAGGTCTCTGCTGGACCGGCAGCAGTCCGTTCAGTTCCGTCGCTATCAGAATGGCGTTCTTCATCTTGCCCTTGGCGTAGCCAGGATGCACATTCCTTCCTTGAATATGTATCTTCGCCGAAGCCGCGTTGAAATTCTCGAACTCCAGCTCTCCGATCTCGCCGCCATCCATCGTGTAGGCATATTCAGCCCCGAACTTCTTGACATCGAACTTAACGACTCCGCGTCCGATCTCCTCGTCTGGCGTGAACCCGATCTTGATCTCACCGTGCTTGAACTCAGGATGCTCCACGATGTACTGCACCGCGTCCATAATCTCCGCCACACCGGCCTTGTCGTCCGCGCCAAGCAGCGTGGTGCCGTCCGTGGTGATCAGCGTCTGACCTACGTAGTGAAGCATCTCCGGGAACTCCGAAGGCTTCAGCGCCAGGCCCGGCACACCTTTTAAAGGAATATCCCCGCCGTCATATTCATTGATTATCTGAGGTTTGATGTCCGCGCCTGATGCGTCCGGAGCGGTGTCCACGTGGGCGATGAAGCCGATCGCCGGCACTTTCGCCTCGATGTTCGAAGGGATCGACCCCATCACGTAACCATATTCATCCAGAGTGGCTTCCACTCCGAGAGCCTGAAGCTCGTCGCGCAGCATCCGCAGCAGATTGAGCTCTTTTTCCGCCGAAGGCTGGCTCTCTGATTCCTCGTTCGACTGAGTGTCAACGCTGACGTACCTCAGGAACCTGTCCAAAACTTTTTCCATCGTTCTTGTTATTTTCTGGTCGCCGAGCCTGTCGAAGCGACTTCCATAACGGCACTTCGGCAGGCTCAGTGGCCGTTTGTTTATTCCTTAGCCCTCAAAGAAGCGATCACCGTGTAGGCGATGATCCCGATGAACGGAATGATCGCGATGGCCTCGCCATACTGCGCGTTCCAATCCGCCATGAACCAATCCACGTTGAAGAACTTCAGCAGCGCGCTCACGACACCCATCAACGCGCCGCCGGCGATGAATCCCGAAGCGATCAGCGTACCCTTGTTCAGACGCGCCTCGTTCAGAGCCTTGTCCTTCGAGCGTGTGCTCACGTACCAGGAGATCGCGCCACCGACCAGCAACGGCAGGTTAAGGTCGATCGGAATGAACATTCCAAGCGCGAACGCCAATGCCGGTATCTTGAAGAAAGTCAGCACGATGGCCAGCACCGCACCGATTCCGTAAAGCAGCCACGGAGCGCCTCCGCCGTTCATCATCGGCTGGATCACCGCTGCCATCGCGTTGGCCTGAGGAGCCACGAGAGCCTGGTCGCCGACGAATCCGTAGGTCTTGTTCAGCACGAGCATCACACCGCAGACTGTCGCCGCCGCGACAGCCACACCCACGAACTTCCAGCCTTCCTGCTTCTTTGGCGTGCTTCCGATCCAGTAACCGATTTTGAGGTCGGTGATGAATGAACCCGCCACCGAAAGCGCTGTGCAGACAACTCCACCGATGATCAAGGCCGCGGCCATACCGGCGTTGCCCTTAAGTCCCACAGCCACAAGGATAAGCGCGGCGATGATAAGCGTCATAAGTGTCATTCCGCTCACTGGGTTTGTTCCCACGATGGCGATGGCGTTGGCCGCCACGGTAGTGAACAGGAACGAGATGATCGCCACGATCAGCAGCCCGACAACTGCCTGCCAGATGTTGTTCACAACTCCTCCGAACGCGAAGAAAGCGAACACAGCCAACAGCGTCAGCACAATGCCGAACACAATGGTTTTCATAGGAATATCCTCCTGTGTCCTCTCGGTGTTCTCAACCTTTCCTCCCTTCTTGCCGAACTCGCCGACAGCCAGTCCCACAGCCGACTTGATCACACCGAACGACTTGATGATGCCGATGATTCCGGCGGTCGCGATGCCACCGATGCCGATGTGCCTTGCATAATCCTTGAATATCTGGTCAGGGCTCATCTCTCCGATTGTCATTGTCACTCCGGTGTTCATCAGATCAATCACCTGTCCGCCCCAGATGAGGTTCATCAGCGGGATGATCACCAGCCACACCAGGAAACTGCCGCAGCAGATGATGAAGGCATATTTCAGGCCCACGATGTAGCCGAGGCCCAACACCGCCGCGCCCGTGTTCAGTTTCAGAACGACCTTCGCCTTGTCGGCGATAGTCTGTCCGAATCCCATAACGGTTGTGCTCACAGTGTCCGCCCAAGCTCCGAAAGTGCTGACAATGAAGTCATAAAGACCTCCGATGAGACCGCTCACCAGAAGCGTTCCAGCTCCCTTGCCGCCGCCTTCGCCGCTAACGAGGATCTGTGTCGTGGCCGTGGCCTCAGGGAAAGGATATTTCCCATGCATCTCTTTCACGAAATATTTCCGGAAAGGGATGAGGAACAATATTCCTAAAACACCGCCGAGCAGCGACGAGAGGAACATCTGCATAAAGTTGACATCAACTCCAAGAATGTAGATGGCAGGAAGTGTGAATATAGCGCCCGCCACCACAGCTCCGGAGCAGCCTCCAATCGACTGGATGATGACGTTCTGTCCCAGACCTTCCTTCTTGCCGAGCGCGCTTGTCAGACCCACCGCGATGATCGCGATCGGGATCGCCGCCTCGAACACCTGTCCCACGCGCAGCCCCAGATAGGCCGCCGCCGCGGAGAAGATGACCACCATCAGCAATCCAAGGGTCACTGAATATGGCGTAACTTCCGCCCATTTCCTCTCCGCCCCCAAGAGCGGCTTGTACTCCTCGCCCGGTGCCAGCTCCCTTTGAGCGTTCTCCGGTAAAGCATTTCTTTTTTCTTCCATTGATCGTTATTTTGTTTTCATTTCTTTCTTTCTTGTCATTCCGTCCGGCCCCCTCGATAGGCTCAGGGTCCGGTGTCGGTCGCTGAGCCTGTCGAAGCGCACCGACAAAAAACAAATATACTATATTAAGGTGAAAATCCCCACTCATCGAAAATTTTTATAAAAAAATGTCAAAAAAATTTGGAGGTAAAGAAAAAGTGCGTATCTTTGCAGCCCGTTTCGGAAGAAGCGGTACAAAAATAAGTTCATTGACAATACTGAGAGATTACAACGAGGTAAGTGAAAAGAAAAAAGGATTAGCCGAAATAGAGATAGAATAGGTTGATACAATTTCACAACAACGAA
>ERZ1034723.1321-NODE-1321-length-10933-cov-4.362015_pt1 | contig 10933 bp, 6 predicted proteins | sample MGYA00520637_ERZ1034723 | MGnify/ENA primary metagenome ERZ1034723 (study PRJEB33766, sample SAMN09781719) | gut metagenome | biome: gut microbiome | host: Homo sapiens | place: Madagascar | study: EMG produced TPA metagenomics assembly of the PRJNA485056 data... | reverse complement strand
TTTCTAATTCCACATTCGCCGACACTTGCGATATTCCCCGTCCCACTCTATCGCAGCTGCTCAATGGGCGCAACAAAAAAGTAAGTGATGAACTCATCACTAAAATTCATAATGCCTATCCAGCTCTTAATATAATGTGGCTTATGTTTGGCGACGGAGATATGTTTGTTCCAAATGCGAACTCTATGCCCTCGCCCACCGTGGCTCAACCCTCTGAGAATTTAGAAAATTCCACGGCATCGGAAGTTGGTCAGGAATCTCGCACACCCTATATGACCTCTATTTCATTCGGTGATGATGAGTCGTCGTATCAGCCCACCACACCGCCACCCACGCCTGTGGCGGCCATCTCGGCGGCCTTGCAAACTATGGCGAAAAAAACTACTAAACCAGCAGTGGAAAAAGGCGTGAATGTGGCACCTGTTGAGCGCCGTGTGACTTCAATCATGGTATTCTATAGTGACAACAGCTTCGAGGAATTCATTCCCCGTAGCAGCCGCTAAGCATCATTCTCAGGAACACTCCTATCAAATTCTATCATATATGCCCAGTTTCGGGCGGTGAAATCGAAGAAAAGGCCCAAAAGCGATATGCTTTTGAGCCTTTTCTGATTTCTTATGGTGCGAGTTGTGGATAAAAACGACCGTAAAGCCGTTTTAAGCCCTTGTGAGGGCGCGAAAGGTGGTCGGGTGGGTTACACCTCCATTCCACCGATTAATTCGCGCACGCTCGCTATTTGGTGGCGTTTCAAATAATCTTCAATGTAGTCGATAGCCTTAACGGTCACTTGTGGGTCAACGAAGTTGGCTGTGCCAATCTGCACGGCGGTGGCACCGGCAAGGAGGAATTCGATGGCATCGCGGCCACTTGCAATGCCGCCAAGCCCCACAACAGGCACTTTCACGGCATTAGCCACCTGCCAAACCATTCTCACCGCAATAGGGCGAATGCAAGGCCCCGACAAGCCGCCTGTGATGGTAGAGAGCATTGGTTTGCGCTTCTCCACGTCGATAGCCATGCCCAGGAAGGTGTTGGTGAGCGACACAGCATCAGCGCCAGCTGCCTCCACGGCACGAGCAATTTCGGTGATGTCGGTCACGTTTGGCGTGAGTTTCACAATCATTGTGCCGTCGTAGGCTTTGCGTACGGCGCTTGTCACGTTCTCCGCACCGCTGCATGTGGTGCCGAATCCCATACCGCCTTGCTTCACATTGGGGCAAGAAATGTTGATTTCCACGGCTGCCACTTTGTCAAGGGGGCTGAGTTTGTCGCACACAGCCACATAATCGTCAATGCACGAACCACTCACATTCACTATCACTCGTGTGTCAAGGTCTTTGATACGGGGATAAATATGTTCGATGAAGTAATCCACGCCTTTGTTCTGGAGCCCTACGGCGTTGAGCATACCGCTTGGGGTTTCTGCCATACGAGGATAAGGGTTGCCCTCGCGATGGTGGAGCGTGGTGCCCTTCACAATGATGCCTCCAAGGCGGTTCAAATCGATAAAATCGGCGAATTCTTCGCCATATCCAAAGGTTCCCGATGCAGTCATAATCGGGTTTTTCAACTTCAGTTTTCCAATTTCAACGCTTAAATCTACCATTTCAATCGATTTATATTAAATACAGGACCTTCTTTACATACACACACATGACCGCTGTCGGCGGTGTCTTCCACGCAGCACAAACAAGCGCCCAAACCGCAAGCCATCATATTTTCGAGTGACACCTCGCAGTCGATGCCCTTGCTCTTGGCAATGGCAGCCACGGCTTTCATCATGGGTTGAGGGCCGCAGCAAGCGATGTGGTCGATGGGGGAATTGAGGATGGAATGTTGGGTAACGAATCCCTTTTCGCCCTCAGAACCGTCTTCGGTGGAGATATACACCTCGCCCCAACGCTTAAACTCGTCGAGCAGCAGCAAGTCGCTTGCCGAGCGTGCGCCAAGCAGAAATCTCACCTTTTTGCCAAGTTTAGAGAGCGCTTTGCCCAGTTGGAGCAATGGAGCGACGCCCACGCCGCCACCTATGAGCATCATTTCGCCGGCGAACGAGCAACTGAAGCCGTTGCCAAGTGGCATCACAAGGTTGAGTGTTTCGCCCACTCGTGTTGCCAAAAGCGATGCTGTGCCCTCGCCAGCCTTGCGTATGAGCAGCCAGAGCTGATTTCGCTCTTCATCCACATAGCAAATGGAGATAGGACGGCGGAGGAAAGTGGTTTTTGAATGAGGAACTTCCACCTGAACAAACTGTCCGGGGTGCGTGTCAGGCATCGTGCCTGATTGTGGAGTGAGTTTGAGCAGTCCGTAAAGAGGGGAGATGCTCAGATTTTCGCTCACTATAAAATCCATTTCAGTCATTGTCTTGATAGCATAATTAATGGTTGCTGCACAAATTTACGAAATAGTTTTCATTCCATTTCAAAAATCGGTTAAATTTTGCTTTTTCTGGCGGAAAATGGGTGGAAGTTGGGTGGGAAGGGAGCACTTGGAGCACTGCATGGAAGGCTTGGAGCACTCGGAGCACTTGGAGCACGCGGAGTGCTGCTTGGAAGGCTTGGAGCACTCGGCGGGTTTGGGGAATGGATTTTTTTTAGGGGGGCTATCGCATTCCTTCGATGATGTTCAGCATTTTGATGGTGGCTTGGAAGGCGGCTTCTATTTGGTCCACGTCCAGGCCGCGCGTTTTGATGATGTGGCCATTGTAGTTCCAGGTGATGTTGGTCATCACCAGCGCGTCGGTGCTGCCGTGGGGTGGAATGCTCACCGTGTAGTTGGTGAGGCGAGGCATTTCTCGTTTCAGGTTGTCTTTGTAGATTTTCTTCACCGCTTTGATAAACGCGTCGAACTGACCATCGCCGAATGCGCTTTGCTCGTATTCCTTGCCTTCGATTTCGAGTTTCACAGTGGCGGTTGGGTGCAAGCCGTGCGACATAGTGAGCGAGTAGTTCACAATTTTCACCTTGTTGATTACCGAGTCGCGCTTCACGATATCTGCCACGATGTAGGGCAGGTCGTCTTGCGTCACAATCTCCTTTTTATCGCCCAATTGAACGATTCTTTCGGTCACTTTCTGCACGTATTTCTTGCCCAACTGAATGCCCAGTTCCAGCAAATTCTCGGTGATACTTGCCTCGCCCGACAGTTTACCAAGGGCGTATTCACGTTTGCGGCCGAAGCGTTCGGGCAGCAGACTGTTGTAGTAGAGTTCATTTTTCCTGTCGCCGTCGGCATGTACGCCAGCGGTTTGTGTAAACACATTCTCGCCAATGATAGGCTCGTTTTGCGCCACCACCACACCAGAGAACGATTCCACGATGTGGCTCACGGTGTAGATTTGCTTTTCGTCGATGCCGGTGGTCATGTGCAGCATGTCGTGCACCATAGGCACCACCGAAGCCAGCGGAGCATTGCCGGCGCGCTCGCCCAGACCGTTGATGGTGCAGTGAATGCCCTTTATGCCCACCAGCCCCGCAGCAAAAGCGTTGCTTGTGGCAAGGTCGTAGTCGTTATGAGCGTGGAAGTCGAAATGCAGAGCAGGGTAGCGGTTCACCATACGCTTGCAGTATTCATACACCTGATTAGGATTCATGATACCGAGCGTGTCGGCAAGCATAAATCGCTCAATGGGCAGGTGCTGAAGCGTGTCCATCAGTTTATACACATAGTGCTTGGAGGCGCGTATGCCATTCGACCAGTCCTCAAGATACAGATTCACCTTCAGCCCCTTGGCGTGCGCCAAGTTCACTTCCCTCACGATGTCGGCGCAGTGTTGTTCGAGCGTTTTGCCCAGTTGGAGGTTGCAGTGCCTTTCCGATCCTTTCACCAGCAGATTAATCACCTTGCCGCCCACCTTGTTCACCCATTCCACCGATTTACCGCCGTCGATAAATCCCAGAATTTCGATACGCGAGAGTTGGCCATTGTCGGCAGCCCATTGGCAAATCGCCTTTGCCGACTCGAATTCACCGATGGAAACGTGGCAACTGCCAATCTCGATGCGAGGCACACGCAGATTGGTGAGCAGCATACGCGATATGCTCAGCTTCTCAGCTGTAGAGAAGCTCACACCAGAGGTTTGCTCGCCATCACGCAGTGTGGTGTCGAGAAGCTCGATATGCCCAACAGCCTCGTTAGACTTCGGCCGTGTGTCAAGTATTTTTCCAAACAGTGAACTCATAAATTACCCCACAAAGTTACACTTTTTTTAGTAAAATACACATAAGGTGGGGAGAAGTTAAGAATAGAAGTTAAGAAGTTAAAGAAGTTAAGAAGTTAAGACGATACTTTCGCCTTTTGAAATGATGGGCGTTTTTTTTTGGGGGGCGTCCGACCAGTCTGACCAGTCTGACTTGTCCGACTCGTCTGACTTGTCTGACTTGCCGGGCTTGTCTGACTGGTTGGGGGGGGCTCTGGCTTGGTGCCTTGTTGGCTTTCTTTGAGGGGGGATTTATTCTTGGAGGAATGGGAAAACGCCGCCGCACAGGTCGTAGAAGCGTTTGAAAAGGGTTTTGAGCTTCTCTGTTACGCTGAGTTTCTTCGCTTCTCTGCTGTTGCCGGCTCCAAAGAGGGGCATAGGGGGCAATATGCTCGCAATGCCTGTGCCCGATTCCCGAATTTCACCATCACGGAACGCCTGTTGCAGAAATTCTATCGTAAGTTCGGGTTTCAGTTTTTCCGAAGAAATGAGTTCCTGCACCTCATTGGTGAGTTTTTGGCGCACATACATAGCCCATTCGTCGTTGATGTTGCTTCCTGCCGATGCATTTCTTACAAACTGCATAATCAGGTCTTCCTTGTCGCGAAGGTCGGGGGTGGCGGCTATTGATTTCCTGATTTTCACCTCAAGTTCGGTGTCGTGCTTTGAATCGCCATTCTTCTGCGCCACGAGGAACAGAATGAAGTCGATGTTGATTTCCACAGATTTCACCAGCTCAATTTCAAACACGATGTCGTCGTTCACATCGGCGGCTTCAACCTTTATCCTACGGCGATATTTTTCGTATAAGTCGAGGTAAATGCCTTGATAATCTTTGAATTGCTCATCGGTCAGAATTTCTTTGCCATTAAATTGGTCGAAACTTTGCAAGATGTTGCGCAATCGCAGAATTGCGCCCCACAGCCTGATAAACTCTTTCTCTGCCTTTTCGCCAATAATCATTTCGCTAAGAGGGAAATTAACCAGCAAATCATCTTTCACGAATGATTGATAGCCGCGCACGTCTGTGCCATCATCTTTCGTGTAGCCAAAGTAGTATTCGTCGAACGTTTTCATCAGCACCAGTCCGCCAGCCTCCTTGTCGCCAAAGAGTTCGAGAGCCGCATTGGTGGCGTGTTCAAGGTTGCGGAAGCAAACTATGTTGCCAAAGCTTTTTATGCTGTTCAAGATGCGGTTGGTGCGCGAATAAGCCTGTATCAAGCCGTGCATTCTCAGATTTTTATCCACCCAAAGCGTATTGAGCGTGGTGGCGTCAAATCCGGTGAGGAACATATTCACCACTATGAGCAAATCAATCTCGCGATTCTTCATGCGCAGCGACACATCTTTATAGTAGTTTTGGAATTTCTCTGCCGAAGTGTCGTAGCTCGTTCCAAACATTTCATTATAGTCGGCAATGCACATATTCAGGAAATCGCGGCTCGATTGGTCGAGGTCTTCGGTGCTTTCAGAATTTTCGTCAGCCCCAAAGTCTTCTTCCGCCTCATTGGGCGCATAGCTGAAAATGGTGGCAATCTTCAGTCGCCGATTTGAGGGAAGCGCTTCCATTTGTCGCTTAAACTCAGTGTAGTAGAGTTTCACAAACGGAATGCCCGCCACAGCGAAAATGGAGTTGAAGCCTTGCAGTTTGGTTTTCACCTTCTGTTCTTCCACATCCTTTTTTGCGCTTGCCACCTCGCTGATATTGGTGAGTTTGCTGAAATCGTAGTGCTGATAATTGCGCTTCGTTTTTTGTGCGAAGTGGTCGAGAATGTATTTTGTGATAAAACTGATTCGCTTAGGGTCTTTGAGAATCTTGTCTTGGTCGATGGCAGGCACCGATTCTTGCTTGATTTCATCGTCGGGGCGCAGCGTGCGGATATAGTCCACACGGAATGGCAGCACATTGCCGTCGCGAATGGCATCCACAATGGTGTAGCTGTGCAGGCGGTCGCCAAAAGCGCCCTCGGTGGTGGTGAACTCCACGTTGCGTATGGCACCGGCGTTGTCGGGGAATATCGGTGTGCCTGTGAAGCCGAACATGTGGTATTTCTTGAATTTCTTCACAATGGCCTTGTGCATATCGCCAAACTGCGAGCGGTGGCACTCGTCGAAAATCATCACCACGTGCTGGTTGTAAATCTTGTGCAGCGGGTTTCGTGAAATGAAATTGCTCAGCTTTTGAATGGTGGTGATAATGATGCGGCAATTCTCGTCGTTGAGCTGGCGAGTGAGCACAGCGGTAGAGGTGTTGGAGTTGGCTGCGCCCTTCTCGAAGCGGTCATACTCCTTCATAGTTTGATAGTCGAGGTCTTTGCGATCGACCACAAAGAGCACCTTGTCGATTTCCTCCATGCCCGATGCCAAGCGAGCCGTCTTGAAAGAAGTGAGCGTTTTTCCCGAACCGGTGGTGTGCCAAATGTAGCCACCGCCCTCACGCTTGCCCCAATCGCGCTGGTAGCTTGCGGTGCGTATGCGCTGAATGATGCGCTCCGTGGCGGCAATCTGGTAAGGGCGCATCACCATCAGCATTTCCTCGGCGGTGAACACGCAGTATTTGGTGAGCACATTCAGCAGAGTGTGCTTGGAGAGAAACGTCTGTGTGAAGTTGATGAGGTCGCGTATGGGCTCATTGTCGAGCAATGCCCAGTATGAGGTGAACTCATACGAATTGCTCGTTTGCTTCTTGCTGCCCTTGCCCTGCTGCTTCACATGGCAGTAGCGAGTTGTGTTGCTGTAATATTTAGTGAGTGTGCCATTCGAGATGACGAAAATTTGCACAAACTCAAACAGTCCGCACCCAGCCCAAAACGATTCACGGTTGTAACGCCGAATTTGGTTGAAGGCTTCGCGCACCTCCACACCACGGCGCTTGAGCTCCACATGCACCAGTGGCAAGCCGTTGACCAGGATTGTTACGTCGTAGCGGTTTTCGTGGCTGCCGCCCTCAGGCACATACTGGTTGATTACCTGCAGCGAATTGTTGTGGATATTCTCTTTATCGATGAGATACACGTTCAGAAACGAGCCATCGTCGCGAGTGAGCACCTTTTTATGGTCTTCTTGAATGGTGCGGGTTTTTTCCACGATGCCCTCGTTGGGGTTGCCGAGATGCTGTTTGAAAAACGCTGTCCACTCTTTGTCGGTGAACTGCATTTGATTGAGTTTTTCGATTTGCGTGCGCAGGTTGGCTATCAAGTCGGCTTCACATTTGATAGGCAGATATTCGTAGGCTTGGCGCTGAAGTCGCTTGATGAAATCGGCTTCCATAGCCGCTTCGCTCTGGTATTGGGCAGAGCTGTAATCGCCTGCTTCAAATTCGGCAACCACGGTCGATTCCGTGTTTTCTGAAACCATGTCATATTTCATAATCATTGCTTTTTTAGGTTATTTGAAGGAATTGGTCAGACCAGTCTGACTTGTCTGACGGGTCCGACGGGTCCGACTTGTCTGACAAGTCTGATTAGTCGGATTTTTTGGATTTGGTGGGTGGATTTATGCTTTGGTGGGTGCGGTATTGTGTGCGGGCTGCATACATTTGCTCGCGGATACCGCCTTTTTGCAGGAATTGGTTTTGCTGGCTGTCAATCAGGCGGCGAAGCATGTAGGTGGCTTGATTGATGAGCGTGATACACAGATTGCAGAACTCCTCTGCGTTCATTGCCGAAGCATATTTTGTGGGATTTTCCAAAAAATCGTCACTTTTAAGATACTCTCGCAGTCGGATAGTGCGAGGGTGATTCTTGTGCCATTGCGGCAATTTGTTCTGTCGGAGGAAGTCCTCATAGTCGAGCAGCAATTCCTCTAACGAAGCTTTTGCCACGTTGGTGAGCTTGATTTCGGTTTCGCTTGATGTGGTCGATGCCACGCTACCCTCAGCTATGTTTTGTTTACCGCTACGAGCCGCTTGCTCTATTTGGTCGCGTGTGCGGCTTCCTGCCCTGATATATTGCTTGGCAAAAATCATCGATAGGTCGTAGATGATTTCACTCAAGCGATATACCCTGAGATTTCGATATCCTCCTTTATTATTTAGAAATTGGCTCATGCCGATAATTTCTTAAAAGTCAACAATTTATTTCTATAATATTCGTATTGGTCTTTAACCGCGGCTATTTCGGCTGGCAAACCATTTGTGAGGTCGTTGACCAAAGTTTCGAACCTGTCAAGAATCGCAACAATCTTTTCTTGCAATTCAAGTGGGGGAATGGGAATAGGGTATTGCTTTATCTTCATCCCATTAATATTGTTTTGACTACCTTCTCCCATAGATTTTAGCTTTTCGTATGAATTGCATAGCCAATAGTAAACATATTTATATGATGCCAGTTGGGGATTGATTTCAAGATTACAGCAAGCTTGATTAGTCGTTAATGGAATACGATTAATACAAACTTTTGCAGCTGTAGCTCCATACATGGCAATAATTACACAATTTGAAGGAATAAGTTTTGCTGATGATTTTTTTACAGCTTCTTCTGAAATCTTGATTTCTGTGTCATAAACATCACTCCAATTGACCTCTTGTGTTCTCAACCAAGGAATAGAGCCGTTATAGAATGATTTGTTAGAGGTTGTAGGTGTTCCTCCAGAGCAAATGCGATTACAGATTTCTCCCAATTTCTTCCATTGGATTTTGTAATTATGCCCCCCCCAGGTGGTTACACCATCTTTTTGCTCATCATCGGTCCCGCAGCCGTAGGCGGAGGGATTGAAGGTGAGTAAAAGATTGCGATAATATTCATATTGTTGTTTTCTTGCTTGCAGCTCCGCTGCGTAATCCGAAAAGCTATCAAGAATCCTCACAATTTCTTCCTGAACCTCAATAGGAGGGAAAGGGATGGAAATTTGGGCAAATTTATACTTACTCAATCCAAAGCGAGTTTGTCCGCATGCATATTTGTAAATTTGTTTTTGGACAATATTTGTTTCAAATAAATATCTAATATAGCAAGCGGAAATTCTGTTGGGTAAATGTAGGCGAAATCTCATTATATGATAGCTGTATACTGTGTTTTTGAGAGTTTCTGTTATGACAGCTGCATGGCCAATATCTTCTCTAGTTTCAGATGTTGGCGTGACAAATATATCCCATTGCTCTACAGTACAGTACAGTGTTGTATTTTCTTATCAGAGGCTGTTACCCTCATTTTAGGAATGGAGTTGTCTATGTACTGGTATTTATATACATCCACATAGTTCAGAAGAGTTACTTCTTTTTCATTTGGATTGGATTTTTTGTCAACACCAATGTTTTCAAATGTGCCTAATTCCCCCAGAGGTTTAAATTCCACGCCGTTTGGGCATAGCTTGTTGATTAGTTCTTGTAGCTTGCTCATACGGCAGTTTCATTTTCGAGTTCAGTGATGATTTTGTCTATCTCTGTGCGGAGTTTGTTTTCGTGTGCCACGATTTTGCGAATGTGTTCGTTAAGCTCCTTGATGTCGATTTTTGGTCGAGTGTCCTCTGCTTCCACGTAGCTGCTCACCGAAAGGTTGTAGTTGTTTTCAGCCACAATTCTATTGTCGATAAGGGCAGAGAAGTGCTTCACTTCGTGGCGTTCGGCAAATTCGGCAACAATGGCATCGATGTTTTCGGGCGAAAGTTTATTCTTGTTACCCTCGTGCACAAAGAGCTGTGAGGCATCGATAAAGAGCGTTTTGTTTTCCTTCTTCGACTTTTTCAGCACTATGATGCAAGTGGCAATGCTCACACCGAAAAACAGGTTTTGCGGCAGCTGAATCACAGTGTCAACATAATTGTTGTCGATCAGATATTTTCGGATTTTCTGCTCTGCGCCACCGCGATAAAGCACGCCGGGAAACTCCACGATAGCCGCGGTTCCCTCGGTGGAGAGCCACGAAAGCATGTGCATGGTGAAAGCCAAGTCGCTCTTGCTTTTCGGTGCCAGCACGCCGGCAGGGGCAAAGCGAGGGTCGTTGATAAGCGTGGCATCGTCGGAGCCAACCCATTTAGTGGAATAAGGTGGGTTGGAAACTATGGCGTCGAACGGTTCATCGCTCCAGTGGTAAGGCTCAAGCAGCGTGTCGCCATTGCGGATGTCGAAGTCGGAATAGTTGATGTCGTGCAAAAACATATTGATACGGCACAGGTTGTAGGTGGTGATGTTGAGTTCCTGTCCGAAAAATCCCTTTTTCACATTGTGCTTGCCCAGAATTTTGGCAAATTTCAGCAATAGTGAGCCAGAGCCACATGCGGGGTCATATACCTTATTCACATATTCACGTCCGTGGGTCACGAGGCGAGCAAGGAGCTCCGACACCTCTTGTGGCGTGTAGTATTCGCCACCCGATTTGCCGGCATTTGAGGCGTACATCGCCATCAAAAACTCGTAGGCATCGCCGAAAATGTCGATTTGATTGTCTTGATAATCGCCTTTGAGGTCGATATTGCCAATATTGTTGAGAATTTTCGTGAGCTGCTCGTTGCGCTTATCCACGGTGCCGCCGAGCTTGTTGGAGTTCACATCGATGTCGGCGAAAAGTCCTTTCAAGTCGCTTTCGCTTTCGGTGCCAATGGCAGATGCCTCGATGGCTTTAAACACCGTGTCGAGCGTCATGTTGAGGTTAGGGTCGGTTTTGGCATTCTTGCGCACATTGCAGAACAGCTGTGAGGGGAGAATGAAAAATCCCTTTTCGTGCACCAGCTGATGGCGAGCCGCTTCGGCTTCCTCGTCGGAGAAATTGGCATATTCGAATCCCTCCACGCCAGCAT
>ERZ1034723.1320-NODE-1320-length-10933-cov-13.618772_pt1 | contig 10933 bp, 7 predicted proteins | sample MGYA00520637_ERZ1034723 | MGnify/ENA primary metagenome ERZ1034723 (study PRJEB33766, sample SAMN09781719) | gut metagenome | biome: gut microbiome | host: Homo sapiens | place: Madagascar | study: EMG produced TPA metagenomics assembly of the PRJNA485056 data... | reverse complement strand
GGTAATCATTTTCTCTGATATACGCAAACAATTTATAACTTTTTTAATAGAAAATCTATCAAATTGCCATTTTTCACCTATTTTTTACCCAAAATCTAGAGAAATGAGCCGTTTTTATGCCAGATTATTCAGAAAAAGAACGTTCTGGTACGAAATTATTCTCTTTTCAACTAGAAAGGTAACGGACCGTCAGGTCCAGTCATCGGCGGAGGTGGAATGGCACCGCTGGCAATCATTCCATCAGCAGCCCCACTGTTCATCTTGGAACCCATGATTTCACCACCCTCCTGTACTGGAGTATAGGAATCTGTAGGATCCTGGAAGCGGGTGAACTCGCCACGGAAGTTGAGGAGTACATCTCCGGTGGCACCCTTACGGTGCTTGGCGATGATGATCTGCGCCATACCATGAAGATCGTTTCCCTTTTCATCCTGATAGATGTGATAGTATTCCGGACGATGAACGAAGAGTACCATATCGGCATCCTGCTCGATGGCTCCGGATTCACGGAGGTCGCTCAACTGTGGTCGCTTTCCTTCGAGACCCTCGCGGTTTTCTACGTTACGCGAGAGCTGAGAGAGGGCGAGTACCGGGATATTCAACTCCTTGGCAAGTCCCTTGAGGGAACGGGAGATGGTGGAAACCTCTTCCTGACGGCTGCCAAACTTCATTCCGTTGGCATTCATCAGCTGGAGGTAGTCAATCATCAACAGCTTCACTCCCTTCTCTCTCACCAGTCGGCGCGCCTTGGTTCTCAACTCAAAGACAGAGAGGCCCGGAGTATCATCTATATAAATAGGTGCACCCGTGAGAGAACGGATCTTCTTGTCCAGTCGCTCCCACTCGCTTGGATCCAACTGACCGTTCAGGATCTTCTTACCCGAAATCTCGCAGACATTCGAGATAAGACGGTTGACCAGCTGAACGTTGTTCATTTCAAGCGAGAAGAATCCGATAGGCACCCCGTTATCTACCGCAACATTCTTGGCGATACTCAGCGCAAAGGAAGTCTTACCCATGGCAGGACGTCCGGCGATGATCACCAGATCGGAAGGCTGCCATCCGGAAGTCATATCATCCATCTGCTGGTAACCGGTAGGAATACCCGTGAGTCCGCCCTTGTTCTGGGCAGCACGCTGCAGGATATCCACGGCATCCTTGATCACCGGATCAATCTGGGTGTAATCCTGCTTCATATTACCCTGAGAGAGCTGGAAAAGCTCACCCTCGGCATGCTGCATGAGTTCATCTACATCCACACCCTCATCATACGCCTGGGTCTCGATGTCGCCGGCATAATGGATGAGCTGTCGCTGCAGATATTTCTGCGCCAGGATTCGGGCATGGTACTCGATGTGGGCAGCCGAAGCCACCTGCGAGGAAATCTCCATCAGGTAACCGGCTCCACCCACCTTCTCGATGGCGCCCATCTTGGTGAGTTCATCCGTAACGGTCATGATATCCACGGGGCGCTCCTCCATATTCATGGTCTGAATCGCCTCGTAGATTTTCTGATGTCTCGGATCATAGAAGGTTTCGGGTTTCAGCATCTCGGATACCACCGAAAAAGCATCGGTATCAATCATCAATGCACCCAGAACCACCTTCTCCAACTCCACCGCCTGCGGTTGCAGGTGGGCGTAGTTGGTATCTATCTGTGTCTTGTTATTGTTATTTCTATTCTGATTTATCGGCATACTTTTTTATTTCTTCTTGCGATTTCTGGTGTTCAGCCACTACCTGATTATAGATAATCATCAAATCAGTGTAAGAACATCCATAGTTCTTCAACCATTTATAGTCTTCCTTAAGGGCTTCAAAGAATACATTCTCATCCTTTTCCACATAATAGGCATAAGCCCTGAAGAAAGGGCCCATAGCCTTTTTCGGCTGATGTTCTATCAATGCCAGGAGACCAAGCGAATAGTTATTGTAAGCCTCGGCAAGCTTGTCATTCTTCATCATCTTGAAGAAGAGATCCATCGCCTGCATCATCATATTCTTCGTATCCTTACCCTCTTTTTTCATCTTCTCGAAACTACCGAAAAGCTCGTTCACCTCGGCAAAATATTCATCCAGGCGCTGATGAGCCTTCTGGAAGTTCTCTTCCGCATGTTCGCCACCTATCTTGATAAGCAGCTGTGTGAGCAAGGCTCCCGCCATCTGATTCTCCGGATGGGTATAATCCAGCTCGTAAGCCAGCGGCATCGCCTCTTCAAATCTGTTGTTCATGACGATGAACTTCAGTTTATCCAGTTTCAACTCGAAGAGTTCCTCTTCTGAGAATGAATCCTTGAACTCCATCAGCTTGTCGAAATTCTCCAGATACTCATCCACCTGGATAAGATTACGATAGCAGATGCCCAGCTGCAGATATACCTGCTTCATGTCAGGCTTTATCTTCAGCATCTTCTTGAAGTGATCAACAGCCATGCGGAGACTATGATTGTCTCCCTTCTGCATACATACCCATCCCTTCATGAAGTGCATCTCCAACGTGTCGCATGGCACACCTTCCAGCATCACTTCAACCAGGTCAGGGAACTCGCGGCGGAAGGAATAGCGGGCTATAGCCATGCGGTACTTATCGAAGAATTCATCCTGGAAAAGAGGATCCGCCAAGACGGCATAGGCTGGTTTGTCATCATCCAGCTCATCGAGGATATTGAAGATTTCATCCTTCGCTGTATAGAACTTGGAGAAGCGCAGGAGGTTGCGGATGTAGTTGATACGGATACGCTTTGCACGATGCTCTTCAGGCTCTTTAAAAAATTCATTAACAATCTCTTCCTCATCTGCAGGCTCGCTGCCATCTCCCTCATCCTCAGGGTCATCGTAACAGTCAACAATATTCTCCGGTATCTCATTAGGATGAGAGACGATCAGGTTTGCCAGGGAATAGGCATCGGCAGGACATGACCTTGCAGTAGAACAGAAAGCCTTGCAGAACTTTCTCTTCTCATCTACGAATCCGAGAGCCTCGGTTATATGAGGATTCTTCAGATAGAAAGGCATGAACCAATTGTACAGATGAGTAAAGAACTCTGTCTGGTCTCGTAACATCTTAAACTGCGGCAAGAGGATGTCAATACCCTTATCCATCATTTCATCCATAGAGAGCGGGCTATCCATATCCACGTCGAGATTAGGGATTCCATCCTCGTCGGTATTGATATCGACAGAACGGATAGGACTCTCTTCCGAAGTTTCCTCGTCTTCATCGATTCCGAAGAGATTTCTCATATCTTCATCAGCGTCCAGCAAATCAGCTACCTTATTTTTCAGGTCGCCGAGGAAACGTTTTGACAGCGATGACATGATATCATTGGTATAGTCGATAGACTTCTGCTCACTGAATACAGTCACGGCAAGCATCTTCTGGGCTTTTATGATTTCGGCAAGCAAGTCTGAATCATTCTTGCAATCCTCGGTCAACTGCTCTGCAAAGCTACGGAAGTCAGGCTGCTGTTCGTAGCAGCCGCAATTCGTAGAAACCAGCAGCCATCCCAGGAGGGCACGCACCTTCACCTCATCGTCATCTGCCAGGCGGTAGATATCGTAGAGCAAAGTGAATTTACCCATATCGAAAACGGTGGCGGCAGAGAGCGTAATGGCACTCACCAGAAGCTGAGAGGTCAAGGAATCAACTGTAGGCGAAAGGATGGTGTCTTTGACAACAGCACGTTCCTCATCATTCCAATATCCAGAAGAGACAAATCTGCCGAAAATCTTTTCGCGACACTCTTCCCATTCCTGATACAGACGGGCTGAAGCCTGATCCTGCTCCTCCTTCGAGAGGTCGTGGTTCAGGAATAGCATCGCCTCTCGGGAAACGAATTTCTCAAGGGTTGACTTCACCTCTTTGATATCTATCGCCTCGCCCTGCTTTTTCAAATCCTTGAAAATACCCTGTTCTGAACGGATATCCATCTCGATATCTTCCAGAAGCTGGTCAAGCTCAGAAACAGCGCCGAAGACAAACTTCGTTCTAGCCTCGGGTGTCATTTCCGGGATATCAAGCTCCTCTGATGGTTTGACATACTGCTTGAGAATGCCAAGCATATCATCAGGCAGCTTCTTGCGCTGCAAGAGGCTCATGTTGGCGAGAACGGTTGTCAGCAAACCATGCATCAGACGGCGCATATACTGCTTATGGTTCGGACAGTTTTCAAAAATTGCTACAAGCATTGGCTTGCATTCGGCGAAACGCTGCTGATGAATCAAATCACGCATTTCATCTACCTTCTCCAACAAAAAATCCTGATCCAAAACTTCTTCTTCTGGGTTATTAGACTCTTCTGACAAATTTACTTCTTCTGACATAATTGTAGTTGTTTAATTGTTAATATCTGCCACCTTGAGATCTCGCTGGCGAGGCTCCATAGCGTGACTGTACTTTAATTTTGGCAGATTGCTAACGGTTTGGGCATCAATACCATAATACTTGGTCAGTAAAGCGGCATAATGGTGTACGCCATTCTTATTGATGCTATCTACAGCGATGTCGTAAGCTTTCACGAATCTGTCGATTTGATTTTTTCTTCGGGGTTCCGTCTTCAGTTTGCTGCGGAAGGCAATCACTCCCAACTGGAGGTTCTTGTCTCTACTATCCGCCAGTGCCACATGCTTAGCCATTCTTGCCTGTGTGGCGTATGGCTCCGGCATCCAGGCGGCATCCATCTCATTGTTGAGGAGCATGCGCAGGCGGATGTTCAGGTCGTTGATCTGCACGCGATATACGTCATACTTGGTCTTCACGCTGTCGATGACAAGCGTTGAGAGATAATCGGTGGCAGAATGACGGGTCATGGCTATCATCTTGTCTGACAGCTGCTTCAGCTCCGAGATACGCGCCTTGCGGTTGGTGATAAGCTGCCAGTACAGATTGGTAGAGACAGGATAGAAGAGCTGTGTACCCTGCTTCTGCAGGCGGGCAGCTCTCACCAGGTCGGTCACCGTACCCTCTACCCTTTTTCGGGCGATGGCTGTATCGCAGTCCATCTGCGCATTGTAGCGATAGAGATGTACCGTTACTCCCTGTTTCAGGAAGATGCTGTCCTCGTAAGCCAGATATACCGGAAGGCAATCGAGCGTAGGCATCACACCCACCTTGAGCGAAGCCCGGTCGATGCTGTCGAGTCGGGCCTTCTCCTGTCTGCTCAGTCGCAGTCGCTTCTGCTGTGAATCGCCGCAACTGGCCATTCCCAGCAGAAGTGCTGAAACCAGACATATCATGATTGAAAATTTCTTCATTGTATTTTTACTCTACATTCTTCATCGTATATACTCTGACATAGAGATTTTACTCTTTTTTCGCTGTCAGAGCTTACTCCACATAAAGCACGAGTCCCTTCAGGTATTCGCCTTCAGGATGATAGATGTTGATAGGATGATCGGCTGGCTGATGCAACTGGTGCAGGATGCGAACCTTTCTTCCTGCCTGGGCTGCTGCAGTAAACACTGCGTTACGGAAATTATCCTTGGTTACCACCTGAGAGCAGCTGAAGGTGAAGAGGATTCCACCCTTCTTGATTCTCTGCAAGCCCTTTACATTCAGGCGGGTATATCCCTTCAGCGCATTGCGCAGCGCTGCACGGTGCTTGGCAAAGGCTGGAGGATCGAGGATAATGAGATCATACTGCTGGTCGTGCTCATCCAGATACTTGAACGCATCCTCGCAGAATGCCTCGTGGCGTGGGTCGCCAGGGAAGTTGAGAGCGATGTTCTCATTGGTCAGCTCGATCGCCTTGGCGCTGCTGTCCACGGAGTGAACCGCCTTGGCATTGCCGCGCATGGCATAGACTGAGAAACCGCCGGTATAGCAGAACATGTTGAGCACGCTCTTGCCCTTGGCGTAATGCTCGAGCAGGGAGCGGTTCTCACGCTGATCTACGAAGAAACCGGTCTTCTGACCGCGCAGCCAGTCGATATGGAACTTCAATCCGTTCTCCACAGCCACGTCATCGGCATCGCCACCCAGGATAAAGCCATTCTCCTGGCGCAGGTCTGCCTTGTATGGCAGGGTGGTCTCGCTCTTATAGTAGATGTTCTGCAGCTCATCGCCCATCACCTGCTTCAGCGCCTTGGCAATCTCCATACGGCATACATGCATACCCACACTGTGAGCCTGCATCACGGCAGTAGGACCATAGCAGTCGATAACGAGACCCGGCAGGTTATCTCCCTCGCCATGCACCAGTCGATAGGTGTTGTTGTCTGGATTGCCGGCGATACCTACCGCCAGACGCATCTTGTAAGCCGACTCCAATCGGGCGCACCAGAATTCGTTGTCGATATCCACATCGCTGAAAGAGAGCACTCTCACGGCGATGGAACCGATCTGATAGTGACCGATGGCGATGAAGTCGCCAGCAGAAGTGAAAACCCTTACGGTTTCACCTTCCTCTATATCATTGTCCATGCGCTGGATAGCGCCGGAGAATATCCATGGATGGAATCTCTTGAGAGATTCTTCTTTTCCTTTCTTTAAATATACGTTCTTATACATTATTATATTATATAGTCTTTTAAGTTCTATCAATTCTCTCTTTTACGAAAAATCGAATACATCAACCTAGAATTCTACCAGCTCGTAATCGTCAGCCTTGCTGAGACGGTTGAACTCCTCGTAGATATGAATGCAGCACCATGCGTCCGTAGCGGCATATCTGCACTGAGCCTCTCTGAGCTCCTGAGCTTCCCAGTTGCTGAGTCGCTGCGCCTTGCTGATTTTCTGATGGAAGAGGTTGGCGTAGATTTTCTGCAAGCTCATATCCTTGATGCCGAATTTCTTAGCCACATCCTGCAACTCGATGAAATATCCCGGCTTGAAATCGCATCTGCGATGCAACTGCAAGAGGTCATCATGCCAAGACAATCCCACTTTTGGCACCTTTTTATCCTCCAGGAATCGGATGATGGCTGGTGTCATACCCGTGAGATGCAGGCGGAAGAGATAGCAGGTATCGCGGGTACTCACCTGCAGCAGTGATACCTGGAAGTGCATACCCTTGGAGAAACTCGGTCGTGTCTCCGTATCCACACCCAGAATATCCTGTCCCAGGAGATATTCTACAGCGGCATCTGTATCTTCAGCCTTATCTATCACTATCATATTGCCAGGAAAGAGAATTCGAGGCAGGCTATTGATAGTTTTCTTTTCGAAACTAGTGAAAATTATCTTCATTACTGCTATTTATTCATTACAAGTTGCAAAATTAGCAAAAAATCCCGAAAAAAAGGAGCGTTTCTCAATCTTTTTTGCTAATTTTGCAGTTAAATATTAAAAAGAAATAGAAAAATGGCAAAGAAAAGAACATCAGGCAAAACTAAATCATTTAGCGAAGCCATTGGTTTACAATATATTTTCAACAATACGATTACCGATTTCTTCCTCGGACTCGCCTTGCTTGTAGTTGCTGTCGTCATGATACTGGCGATGATTTCATTCCTCAGTACGGGCGCTGCCGACCAGAGCTTGCTGGAGAACATGCAGCCCGGAGAATGGACCAACACCCAGCAGCTGTTCCAGAACTACTGCGGATCCATAGGAGCCATCCTCTCCTATTGGCTGATGGCGGTGAACTTCGGTTTCCCTGCCTTCCTGATTCCCTGCTTCGTGGTGATGGTGGGTTTCCAGCTGATGAATGTCTATCGCGTGAATCTCTGGAAGTGGTTCTTCTGCATGATGGTGGTGATGATCTGGTCATCCGTCACCTTCGCCAAGTTCCTCACTCCTATCTTCGGCAGTCTCATCTTCAATCCGGGCGGTAAGCACGGAATGTTTGTGGTTCAGACTCTGGAGAATGTCATCGGTCCTCCGGGACTCACCGCCATCCTCCTCTTCGTGGCAATCGCATTCCTCACCTATATCACCACCGAGACCATCACCATCGTGAGAAAGGCGCTCAACCCTATCGGATATATATCTAATAAGGTGAAATTCGAGATTACCAACCATAGGGAGAAGCAGGAGGAGGATAATGCCATCGATGAGGCTTACCGGAATGCTGCCCAGGGTACGGTGGAGGACGATGAGGAGGAGATGGATGAGAAATCCGAGACTTCTCAGGCTCAGGCAACTTCCCAGGAACAGGAGACTTCCCTGAACCAGATGGCTGATCGGAACCAGGAAAGTTATCTTCAGCAGCAGATGGCTGAGGAGCAGAAGGACGGGGATGAGAAGACCACCTCACCAATCGACCTCGATGCAGCCGCTGCCGATGACAGCCAGCAGGCTGATGCCGACAAGAACGTGGCAGCTCCGAGTCTGATTCAGCAGCAGCGTGAGCTCAGAGCCCAGCGCGCAGAAAGAGAGCGCCAGGAGATGGCTGCAGCCGCTGCCGCTTCGGCTCATATCGGAATGGATATCTCTGTGGCTACCGGAGAGGAGAAGGCTACCAGCAACACCGTCAGCAATGCCGAGGTGCTCAATACGCCTATCAACCCGAAGGAGCCGTTCACTAGATACAAGTACCCTACCCTCAACCTGCTGAAGAAATACGACGACCAGGAGGTGTCTATCGACGAAGAGGAGCAGAAGGCGAACAAGAACCGAATCATCGAGGTGCTGGGCAACTTCGGCGTACAGATCAAGACCATCCGTGCCACCGTGGGTCCTACCATCACTCTCTACGAGATTCAGCCTGCCGAGGGTGTGCGCATCTCCAAGATCAAGAACCTGGAGGATGATATCGCCCTGAGCCTCGCTGCCCTGGGTATCCGTATCATCGCTCCTATCCCTGGCAAGGGAACCATCGGTATCGAGGTACCTAATGCCAAGGCAAACATCGTGAGCATGGAGAGCATCCTGAACTCCAAGAAGTTCCAGGAAACCAAGATGGAGCTGCCTATCGCACTGGGCAAGACCATCACCAACGAGGTGTTCATGGTGGATCTGGCGAAGATTCCTCACCTGCTCGTTGCCGGTGCTACCGGTCAGGGTAAGTCTGTTGGTCTGAACGCCATCATCACATCCCTGCTCTACAAGAAGCATCCTAACGAGCTGAAGCTGGTGCTCATCGACCCTAAGAAGGTGGAGTTCAGCGTATATTCACGCATCACCAACAAGTTTATGGCTGCCGTTCCGGATGAGGAGGAGCCTATCATCACCGATGTAACCAAGGTGGTGAGAACGCTGAACAGCCTCTGCGTGCTGATGGACAGCCGCTACGACCTGCTGAAGAAGGCGGGAGCCAGAAACATCAAGGAGTATAATCAGAAATACGTGAACCACAGACTGAAACTGACTGATGGTCACGAATTTATGCCATACATCGTGGTAATTATCGATGAGTTTGGAGATTTGATCATGACAGCCGGCAAGGAGGTAGAGCTTCCTATCGCCCGCATCGCCCAGCTGGCACGTGCCGTGGGCATCCACATGATCATCGCTACCCAGCGTCCTACCACCAGCATCATCACCGGTAACATCAAGGCGAACTTCCCTGGACGTATCGCCTTCAAGGTTACTTCGGCCATCGACTCCAAGACCATCCTCGACAGAACGGGAGCCAACCAGCTCATCGGTCGTGGTGATATGCTCTATCTCAACGGCAACGAACCGGTGCGTGTACAGTGCGCCTTCGTAGATACACCAGAGATTGAACGCATCAACGAATACATCTGCAACCAGCCTGGTCCTATCGAGCCGATGGAACTCCCTGAACCAGCCAGCGAAGATGGCGGCGTAGGAGGCAACGGCAGCGTAGATACCCGCAACCTGGATCCATATTTCGAGGAGGCAGCCCACGCCATCGTTCTCTCGCAGCAGGGCAGCACCAGTATGATTCAGCGCCGTTTCAGCATCGGCTACAACCGTGCCGGCAGACTGATGGATCAGCTTGAGGCAGCAGGCATCGTAGGAGCCGCTCAGGGCAGTAAGCCAAGAGAGGTACTCCTGCAGGATGAGAACCAGCTCAATACATTGCTGATGCAGCTGAGAAACTCGTAAGAGAAACGCCCTGAACCAACGGTCACCGGCCGAAGGGAAAGGTAAAGGGCAAAAGACAACATTCGCTCCAAACGCCCTGAAAGGGCAAAAGCTCCTAGCCCAGGGCAACACCCTGGGTCAATGAGCGAAGAACCAATACGCCCTGAAAGGGCAAAAGCTTTTAGGTTTAGTTTTAATACAATAAACAGTAAGGATATGAAAAAGATTTTAGCTATCGCTTTCGCAGCGATGATGAGCCTGGGCACTATGGCGCAGACAGCCCAGCAGGTGCTCGACAAGACCGCTGCCGTTATCGGCAACAAGAAGGGTGCTACCGCCAACTTCAAGCTGTCTAGCCCTAAGTATGGCTCGGCAAGCGGTACCATCACCATCAAGGGCAACAAGTTTAATGCGCGCACACCGGAAGCCATCGTATGGTATAACGGCAAGACCCAGTGGACTTATATGAAGAAGACCAACGAGGTGAACGTGAGCAACCCTACCCAGGCCAAGCAGATGTCGATGAATCCTTATACCTTCATCCACATCTACAAGACAGGATATAAGAGCACCCTCAAGACTGTAGGCGGCAACTATCAGGTGCATCTCGTTGCCAACAACCAGAAGCGCACCGTGGCAGAGATGTATATCACCATCAACAAGAACACCCACGTGCCATCGCAGGTAAAGATGCGCCAGGGTTCTACCTGGAGCACCATCGATATCTCCGGCTTCAAGGCAAAGGGTATTTCCAACAATTCCTTCGTCTTCAACAGCAAGGAATTCCCAGGAGCAGAAGTCATCGACCTGAGATAATGTCAAAGCTTCTGCCCTTTCAGGGCGAAAGGCTTGCATCCAAACAACCCAGGGCGTTGCCCTGGGCTAGGAGCTTCTGCCCTTTCAGGGCGTGAGGAGCCAACAAACAAGCTCCCAGCATAAGGAGAATGTTGCAAGCAATACGCCCTGAAAAGGGAAAACTCCTAGCACTGGGAGAATGTTGCA
>ERZ1034723.1318-NODE-1318-length-10942-cov-3.955727_pt1 | contig 10942 bp, 9 predicted proteins | sample MGYA00520637_ERZ1034723 | MGnify/ENA primary metagenome ERZ1034723 (study PRJEB33766, sample SAMN09781719) | gut metagenome | biome: gut microbiome | host: Homo sapiens | place: Madagascar | study: EMG produced TPA metagenomics assembly of the PRJNA485056 data... | reverse complement strand
ATGCAGAACCGGCGGCCGCCGATCAGCATCTCGCGCTTCCGCGTCACACAATCCGTATCTGCCAATGTTGCTGCATCCCGGAAACTGCTTTCAACATTGCCGTCCTCTGTGCGGCGAAGAATGCCTTGCTCCGGCCTGTAGCCGCCGAGGATGCCGGTGTCTCGATAAATTTCCCATTCTTTCTCCATGTAACTCCTTTCTGCCTCCTGCGTGGGGCTGTTTTCATAGCTGTTGTTCCATCCTACAATCTTCGTAATCGTCCTCGGCATGGCCGAGGGCGGTTTTCTTTTGCTGCAATTTCTCCCGGCGCTTGCGGTCAATGTGAGTTGGCAGAGCAGCGGCGTCGTGCGGCGGTGCAGCATCCGTCATCTGCTCCACAGCACGACCAAACTGCACAGCGCCGCGCACAAGATCAATGCCGCGATTGAGATCCACGCGCACAGGTGAATTTTCTTCTTCGCTTCTTGTATCACCGTAGAAATCGCCCGTTCGCCGTTCTCCGAAATCAAAGTCACAGCATTCTGTGTACTCTCGGTCAGTTCCTTGCAGGCGGAAGAATATCGATGTGCGTATGCCCGATGAAATTTACGACCGGCGTTCCCTGCTTCGAGCAGAGCTTCTCGTAAAGTTCCGTCTGGATCAACCGTTCTGCTGCTTCAATGCTCCGATAATATGCGTCGCTGAAAATCTCCCGCATATCGATCTGATTGGCGGTCTGCTCCAAAACGCCCATCATGGCAATATATTCGTCAGAATTTTCACTCATGAGTTGGCAGGCTTCATAGGGAACAAGGATGTCATAGTAAAGCTGTTCAATTCGCCTGTCGATTCGGCAGATCCGCATCCGCAGACGGATCGGGTCGGCCTGCATCCCCAAATACATATAATTGTGCATCTGGTACTTCGTATCCGGTTCCAGATAGGCTTCCGTATGGTTCGTATCGTACCCTTGCACCATCTCGCCGTTCAGATAGAGAAGTCCCTGCGGATTGGTTGCATCCCACTGTCCTTCTTTCCCTGTAAGGGCTTCCAGTATCAAATATTCGTTTTCCTTGACGGACGGCGTGTGAAACGACGCCCGTACCCAATAGTGCGCATCGACGCCTTCCAACTCTGCTTTTTCGTCCATAACACACCAGCCATTTTCCGGCGGCGTGTTCCCGTGCTTATATCCGCTTTTGATATATTCCAGCGTACCAAGCTCTCCGCACGGCTGCTTCATCTGTTCGGACAGATTCTCACACAGAATCCGAATCTTCTCTTTCAGAAATGCCATATTCGTTCCTCATTTTCCGTCTGCCGCACCAGTCCGCAATCAAATGCTTTCGCCGCGCAGTACCTTATCCATTGCTTCATTCACGCCGGGAAGCGTGCTCCACTCGACATCGTGCAGGTCCACAGCGTTCAATTCTCGTTTTAAGCCATCTTTCAGCGGCATGAAATCTTCCTGCTTCAGTCCCGTTACGCGAAGAACCTTGGAGTTGTCGACAACCCGGTTCAGAAGCCGGTCGTAGTCCAGCTGATAGGTGCAGCCCCAGTGGATCGTTCCGCCGGAGCGAACTTTCAAATAGGTGATACGATCAGTAATTTCAAACTGCGTACCGAGAAGCTCTGTGTAGCAGTCTGCGCCATAGCGCCAAGGATGGTGCTCGGCGGTGGAGATCGTAAACGCTTCGCAATACGCTTTTTCGTTAAACAGCAGCTTTGCGAACATTTTGCCGGAATCGCCAGCCCAGGTCATAGCGCTCTCGACATCCATTGCTTCTTCCGGAAGCAGAATTTTTTTGTGCTGCAACGTTCTCGGGATCAGGATGTTGCCTTCCCACAAAACACATTGATACCGCTTCACGGAATAGGTGATCGAAGGACGGGCAATCGTCCAGTTTTTATATTTGGAGGCGCGCAGAATATTTTCGCAGCGCGCTTTATAGAGCGAATAGTCCTCTTTTGCCAGATAATCCTCATCTTCCGAAACATCCAGCAAACGCGGCGAATTCTCGGTCAGGACGGTGTCATTCGCGTAGACTCTGTAGCTGGACAGGAAAATGTAATGCGAGGTATTTTCCAGAAACATTTCAAAGCGGCTTGCGAATTCTGCTGTCTCGTACACCATATAGTCGATGATGCCGTCGTACTTTTCCGCTTCCAACAGCTTCCGCATATATCGGATATTCTTGCCGGGGCCAACCATATAGCGAAGCCGTGGATTTGTGGAAATCAGATTATCAAGGGAGAGTACATCAACCTGATACCCCTCATTCAGCAGCTCCTGCACCGTATATCTGCCGATTGCACCTGTCCCACCAATTACAAGCACCTTTTTCATTTTCATTTCTCCTTAGAAGTTATCAACCATGACTTTCAATTTTTTCAGAAGCGGCTGCACCTGCACGCCCGGTTCTACATATCCCTGCTTGCAGAGCCACATACAGCATCCCAGCATCGGTCCGATCCGCCGATGGATGATGGACTCTCCGGCAGACAGGAACAGAAACGGAATGTCCAGCTTTTCCTTCAGCAGCGCTGTGATACGCAGATTTTCAATTTCTTCTTCCATGTTTTGCGCGCCGGTAACGATCTTTGAAATGTCCGCGCCGCGCGACTGATGCTCCATCGCAATTTCCAACACGCGATCTGCGGGCATAAATTCGTTGATATGGGAAGACATGAGGACTTCGACACCAGAAGCGTGCAGCGCATTTATGAGCTGCTTCTGCTTTTGGATAGCCGCTGCATCCATCGTAAGCTCGCCCGGCATCATGTCGTACAGATCGCCCATCACATCGCACAGTGTTGCGCCCGATTCCGCAAGCGTCAGAAGTCCATCTGCAAGCGTATCGTCGCTTTTTTTCTCATTAAAATGATGGCGATAGTACGTCACATAAACCGGCTTGTCGCCTGCTGCGTCAAGGACGCGGCGATAGCTTTCCGCATTGTGAAATTGCTCCTGCAGCTGACACACCTGCCAGCAGATTGCGTCACAGCCGTCAGCGACGCATGCGCCGACATTCCGGATTGCCTTATCGACCGTATCTGTGTGCAGCATCGCCGTCATGAGCGGGTGATCCTGCAAAAACGACTTTTTCATGCTTTTTCCCTCTTTCAGTTTCTTACGTTCTGTTCGCGCGGGCACTGTGCATAATTGTTGTGCCGCGGTCGAGAAGCACGGTCGAGACGGTCATGGAAGCTGCCTTATCAGAAGCCAGATACAGGATCATATCGACGATTTCCTGCGTCTGGATCGGGCCGCCCAGCAGAGACTTCGCTTCGGCAATCGACGGTCTTGTCAGCACGGGGCCAGGGGCGACACAGCAGGCCCGGATACCAAACTCAGCACCTGCCAGCGCCAGGCTCTTAACGACGCCGTTCATCAGCGCGCTCTTAGATGCAGAATAGGCCAATGCGTCATACGCGCCGTCAACACCGGTCATGGAACCCAGGTTGATGATCACGCCGCTTTTCTGCTTGACCATCTGCTTCATGGCAACATGGTCGAAATACAAAGCGCCCTTCAGATTCACGTCGATGCCCCAATCAACGACCTCGATTGGCAGCTCATAGAATGCGCCGCCCTGAATGATGCGTGTTTCCGCGCCGCCTGCACAGGCAACCAGAACATCGATGGAACCAAATTTGCTGACGGTTTCCTGTGCTGCTTCTTCTACCATCGCATAGTTCCGTACATCGACAGGGAAGCCGATCACGCGATCTGTAACCTGTTTCAGCTCGCTAAGCGCTTTATCCAAGCCTTTCTGATCGAAGTCGACGATTGCAACGCTTGCACCTTCCTGTGCAAAGCATTTGGCCGTCAAAAAGCCGATACCGGAAGCACCGCCGGTCACCAGAACTGTATTATTCTCAAACTGCATCCTGATCTTCCTTTCTCTGCTCCTTGCTTTACAATGTTCCGCACGCGCGGGAAATTATCTCGTGCAGTGCTATTTCATAATCATATGTCCAAGGGTTCTTGGCTTCGCCGCGAATATACGAGGCGAGGGACCGAGTCATATGGTCATAGCGGTTAAATGGGTCGAGCTGCCGGTACTCGCCGTCATAATTCCAGCCCAGCTTCGCGGCTTTATCGTAGTAGACCTCCCGGATAGCGGTGTACATATTTTTCTCATCCGGCGCAGGCACGATATATTTCTCCATTGGCCGGATCTCCAGTGTGCCTTTTTCTCCGCAAATCACGAGCTGTCTGCGGGCAAACCCACCCGGTTCCGCGTCGCAGGCTTTGGCAAACGATACGCCGTTCGGATACTTGAACACTGTCATACCGAAATCAGTCGCCGTTACGCCGTCAAAACCTGTTTCTTTGTTGCAGGGGATGGTCTCGCTTGGGATGCCCTGAAGCTGCACGATCAGGTCGATCAAATGGCAGCCGAGGAAAAACTGCATTCCGCCGGGGAACGAGTCCATCCATTGCCGCTTTTCTGCCGAATGCAAGCCGTTCATCTGCGCTTCAACGCTATAAACCGTGCCGAGCTTTCCGCTCTTTACGACCTCGCGTGTATATTCGACCGCCGGATTGTAGCGGTACATATAGACCACATGAAACACAAGCTCCTTCTTTTCTGCAAGCCGAACCATGTCTGCAAACGCTGTGTGATCCGCGCTTCCGGGCTTGTCCATATGAACGTGAAGCCCTCTTTCCAGTGCAAGCCGCGCATACTTTGTCAGGTTTGCTTCTGTGGTTTCTATGGCGACAGCATCCAGCTCCGGATCATTCAGAATGTCATCCAGCGTGACTCTTGTTGCTCCGGAGAAGAACTGGTCGCGCACAAGCTCGTAGTGAGATTCCTCTCCGTCACAGACACAAAAGCCCTTTACATCGAAGATATCGCTTTGCCGTATCAAACTGGTAATGAGGTCAGAATGGTCATGTCCAACGCCAATTTGCGCAATTTTTATCCTATCCATTTCCAATTCTCCTTGATTTTTCGTATAAAAAGCGGAGGGCTTTCTGCAAAGCCCTCCAACTTCACAGTGATCAATCGAATCTGTGTTATTCTGTAACCCGTGCGGGCATATTGATCACACGCACATTTTCATAGAAAATGGTGGCCTGCTTTAATTTTCTTCTCGGACGACGAGTACCATTTTACCTGCGCTGCGGCCGGACTGCATTTCCTCGTGCGCCTGCTCTGCCTGCGCCATTGGGAACACCTTGTAGATCGTCGGGCGCACCTCTCCACTCTCGACCTTCGGCCAGAGGATCTCGGTCATTTCGGTCAGAAGCTGCTTTTTCTGCGCTGGAGTACGGCTGCGCAGGTTCGTGCCGATCAGCCGCGTTCTTCTGGCGTACATACTGCGCATATCAACCTTTGTAAAGTCGCTTGCCAGCGTTGCGATCATGATCCAACGGCCGTCGAAGTTCATGTACGGCAGGCACTCGCCAACGATGTCTCCGCCGAGGCAGTCAATCGTGATATCTACGCCGCGTCCCGCTTCCAGTTCAGCTTTCATGACATCCTTGAGCGACTGGCGGGAAGTATTGACGATGATATCGGCAGGCAAATGCTGGATCTTTTGCTCCAGCTCGTCATTCATGACGGTCGTAATAACGCGCGCGCCAAAGGCTTTCGCCATCGGGATAATCACACTGGCGAGGCCGCTTGCACCCGCCTGCATGAGAAGCGTGTCGCCGGATTTGATTCTGCCCTCCAGACACAGGAACAGGTAAGCAGCACCATAGACTTCCGGCAGTGCCGCAGCCTGAACCATGGATAGGCCCTTGGGGATCGGCATGAGCAGCCCTTCCGGAACGGCTACATATTCGGCGTATCCGCCGCTTCCAAGCAGCGCGCAGACCTTGTCTCCGACGTGCCATTTGCCCTCTTTCTCGACCCCACTGCCGACCGCCTTGATGATGCCCGCAGCTTCCAGTCCGAAATAATCCGGCCAACCGGGAGGGGGCGGATACTGTCCGGCGCGCTGGAGCAGATCCGCGCGGTTGATGCCTGCGGCGTAGATTTCAAGCAGGACTTCGTCGTCACGTACTTCCGGCATGGAAACCTCAGACCAGTGCAGGTGGTTGTCGGTTCCGTTCAGCATTGCATACATAATGTCACCTCGTAAATTCTTTCTATATTGGCTTCAATCGTTCTCCAAAAGATAATTCAGGAATGCTTCTGCATAACCGCCCTGATTATGGCCCGTAAATCCAAACACAAGTGATTCCGACGACTGCGTGTAGATTCCATTCAACTTATCTGACTGTGCCAGTCTCACAAAAACGGGCGCGGGTCGTTCCATACTTTCCGGCTTTGTCGGGTCAGGATAGACAATATCGGAGGTATCCAGATCCTGATCCAAGGCAGCTTCACGCTTCTCAACAATGGCCATGTCAATATACAGAACACTGTCATCCAGCTTCTGAAGCTGCTCATCGTTCAGGATAGAACTCAAATCCTGAAACATCTGCATATAGGCCAGTTCAAGCATTGCATCCTCATCTCCGATTATAAAATCAAGTGACTCAGAAGCAATATAGGTGAGGATCAGCTGAATGGTATCCGCGTTGTAAGCATCGTTTTCTTCATCCAGATAGTACACGCGAGAGCCATCCAGATTTACTTCAACGTTTTTGTCATCCAGATTTTCCGACTTGGAAAACCCATCGGCAAGCGATTGAATGTTTGCTTGAATCTGTTCGTAATTGCTGTAGCTATAGGCATTCAGGAGCAGTCCGTTTTCTTTATAATCCGGCCCACGAAGGATGGACACTGTATACGGCGATTTGTCGTATCCCCCCGAACAAAGGTGTATGCTCCCGCTGCAACATTGTGCTGTTCACCACCAAGCCGAATCTCGGCACTGACCGGCGTAGTAAGAACATATGTCACTGTGGGGCCGTTCCATTTCCAGCATGAACACACTTTTCCGTGCGGCGTATTTACTACTACTTCAAATCGCTGCAGTCGCCGGTTTGGAATGGGTGAGAACAGCACGGTTTCATAGCCCGGCTTCCCCGGACGGATACCGCCCGCCGCGCCGTATAGCCAGTCGGCGACCGCGCCGTAGGCATGGTGATTGAACGAGTTCATATCTGTGCTCCAGAACGAGCCGTCTGCCTTTCGGCTGTCCCAATGCTCCCAGACGGTCGTTGCGCCCATTTTGACAGAGAACAGCCACGATGGGGCTTCCGTCTGCAAAAGAAGGTCATAGGCCGTCTGTGCATAGCCGTTTTCACTCAGCGCGTGTAATAGATACGGCGTTCCGACAAAGCCGGTCGTCAGGCGGTTTCCATTGCACCGAACCAGTTCCGCAAGCTGCGCGGCAACGCGGTCAGGAGCCGCCGCAAGACCAAAATGCAGCGCCAATGCACATTCGGTCTGCGTTCGGCAGTCCGGGAATGCGTTCTGGTGTGCGGCACGGATCGTTTCAAACAGCCGATGATATGCAGCGCCGTCCATATCCAGCGCGTCCATTGCCTGCGCCAGAAGCTGCGCGGAATGCGCATAGAATGCTGTTGCGATAAAATTCTTGCGGGAAGCGCCGGTATAGCTGCCGTCTCCGGCGTCGAGCGCCAGCCAGTCGCCATACTGGTGGCCGGTGTTCCAGATGCAGCTGTCTCCGGAAGCCCTGCGCACATATTCGACCCATTTCTGCATCATGGGCAGATGCTCACGCAGGAGCGTCTTGTCACCGTAAGCCTGATAGAGCTGCCACGGGCAGATCACCGCCGCGTCCGCCCACGCCGAGCCGCCGCAGAACAGCGCGGGATCTTTCGTAAACAGACCGACATTCGGGACAAAATGGGAAACCGCGCCGTCCCCGCGCTGCTCCGCTGCCATATCGCGCAGCCATTTTGAAAAAAATCGCTTCCCATCAAACGTGCAGGTGATCGCACGGATGGAGACCTGCGCGTCGCCTGTCCATCCAAGCCGCTCGTCGCGCTGCGGGCAGTCAGTCGGTACGTCCAGCAGGTTGTCCTTTTCACCCCAGACAATGTTCTGATACAGCTGGTTCAAAAGCGGATCGGACGTGCGAATCCAGCCGGTTCTTTGCAGGTCGGAATAGACGCAGACCGCTGTGAAGTTCTCTGCCTGCCAACCCTCCGGTGCTTCGTCCACGCGCAGATAGCGGAAGCCGTAAAACGTGTGGTGCGCGCGGCCGGTCTGGATTCCGTCACGGCAGATATACTCGATTCTGGATTTTGCACTGCGGTAGTTTTCCGTATAGAAATTTCCGTCTGCGTCGAGCACCTCTGCGCAGGAGAGCAGAACGCGCTCACCCGCACGGGCCTGCACGGTAAATTCCGCATAGCCCGTGACCTCCTGCCCGAAATCGAGCACCGTTTCGCCCTTCGGCGTATGCAGAACCGCGACCGGCTTGAGTCGTTCATGCTCTGTAACGATCTCGCCCTCCTGCGGGATCAGCATCTGCTTGCCGCAGCTATCCGTCCGGCAGAAGCGCCAGTTTTCCGGTGTGACGCGCGCATCATACGTTTCACCGTCGTAAATATCGCTGAACCGGATCGGGCTTTCGGCCCATTGCCAGCTTTCGTCGGTCGCATATTCCCGCGTGCCGTCCGCGTCGGTCAGATGCAGTGCTGCCAGCAGACGCGGGCCGTCCGCAATCGCCTGATAAACACCGGCAGAAATCCGTCCGGCGAACCAGCCCTTTCCGAGCGTAACGGTCAGTTCATTTTCCTCGCGCAGCAGCGCCGTCAGGTCATAGGTCTGCACCTGCAATCGCGCCGGATAGCTCGTCCAGCCGGGCGCGAGAAAGAAATTTCCGATCCGCTGCCCGTTTAGAAATGCTTCGTAGACGCCGAATGCGGTAATTTCCAGTTTTGCTGCTGCACCGGGGCACGCGGTAAAGTGCTTTCGGAAAACAGGGCAGACCTCGCCGATATCCTCTGATGGATAAATCCAGCTTGCGTGCTCTACCATATGCTTTTGACCCATATTCCTCACCAAAGCATCGTCATATAGACAATATTTGCTGTCGCAATCTGCCCCCAGTGCGTGGCGACCGGTTCTGCGCAGCGCTTTCCGTGATCAAAGAAATCAAGCTGCTTCGTCCCCAGTTCTTCGAGCCGGTCGAGCCGTCCGGCGCAATAATCCTCCAGCCGCGCACGGCAGGTCTTTACCCGCTGCATCAGACCGCCGAGCCGGATGTCCTGCACGTCAAAGCCGTGCGGCTTGTTTTCCTGCATCCACTGTGCCCGATAAGCATCATGGAAACGTTCCAGACGCGCAAGCGTCTCGTCAAGCTTCGCAAGCATGGCGCAAAGCGCTGTCTTATCTCCTGTGCGGTACGCCTCGTGGATTCGGACACCGAGTTCTGCCTTGATCTCCAGCACCCGGCACAGCGCGCCGAGCGTCCGGAACAGATAGCTCCACTCCGACAGCGTTTGCAGTGCTTCCAGCTTTTCGGCGCAAGCGCCGAACTGTGCCCCTTCGCTGGGCAAAACAGTTTTGTCCATCATGCCCATAAACGGATCATTATACAGCAGGAATTTATCCAGATTCCGAACGTTGTCGTCAAGGCCGTTGCGCGTTCCGGGCAGATCCAGCTGCATGAAATCGTCGAATGCTGCGCCGAAGCGCTGCGCGAAATGTACTTTGATCGTTTCGTCGTTTGTTTCACCCTTCGCAAGCTCCGAAGCATAGAACAGCGACGGCAGGAGCATAAACGGGGAGCATTCCCCGCCGTCGTCGCCCCACATAGTCAGAAATACATCCTGCACGCCGTGTTCCCGGCAGCTTGCAAGCGCTGCTTTTGTGATATTCATACTGTAACCGTTGTGCGGGGCATAGCCTGTCCACTTCCACAGGCCGCCTGCGAACCATGTGCCGGGCTTCAGCTTCTGGTGTGCCTCGATCATGCCGTCATAGTGCGCTTCATCCGCCGAATAATAATCCCAGTAGACAAGCTCCACGTTTGCCGGTATCTTTTCACGCACAGATTCGTCGATCTGAGCGTTTTGGGCATAATACTGTCCGCCGGTCGCCAGCTTAAAGAACATATCCGACCAGATCAGGAAGCGGAAGCCGTATGTTTCGCCGATTTCGCATACGCGCTGCAAATGCGTGAGCAGCGCCTGTGAGCGGTTGCAGTCGCCGTGCTGGTTGTAATACCGGCCGCGCGCGAACATCTCCGCCTCGTCCATACCGAGATGGATCGTCCGGCAGGAGAGCGACGCGGCAAGGCTCCGGAACATATGGTCAATGAGCGTATACACCCGCTCATCGCCCGCCAGCAGAATGTCGTCCGTGTCAAAATGCGGCCAGTATTCCGGCCAACGCTTGATGGCATACAGGTGCGCCAGCGTCTGGATGCAGGGCATGATCGTCATGTCCTGTTTTTTGGCGTAGGCATCCAGTTCGCGCAGCTCCGCCTGTGAATAACGTCCGCGCATATAGCCAAAATACGGCTCGTCCGGTACCTCGTAGGTGTCTTCTGTGTATAAAAGCAGGGTGTTGTATCCGAGGCTTGCCGTGAGATCGACCCACTTTTTGAGCGTGTGCAGATTCGGCACAGCGTTTCTCGAACAGTCGAGCATGGTTCCAAACGTGCGGAACGGTGTGGAATTATCCATGGTGATGGCTCCTTTTCAGATATATCTATCATTTCAGCAGTTTTTTGCTGATTGTATGCAAATTTGGGTGCTGCGCCCTGCAAACAGCAGGGCGCAGCTGGTTATATGGGAATTACTTGATGTAAGCCTTGCAGAACAGCATCAGAACCTGTGCGATCTGCGCGCGGCTTGCGGGCGCGCCTGGGGTCAGGGTATTGCCGGAAAGGAAGTTCATTCCGACTGCCCACTGCATGGCGGGCTTTGCGTATGCGCTGACAGCGCTGCCGTCCGTGAACGAATCGAGCGAAGCGGACTTCGAGACGTTATACCCCTTATTTTCCGCATAGCGATACAGAATGGTAATCAACTGTTCCAGACTGAGCGTGGCGTTCGGTGCAAATTTTCCGTTTCCGA
>ERZ1034723.1317-NODE-1317-length-10950-cov-9.699403_pt1 | contig 10950 bp, 10 predicted proteins | sample MGYA00520637_ERZ1034723 | MGnify/ENA primary metagenome ERZ1034723 (study PRJEB33766, sample SAMN09781719) | gut metagenome | biome: gut microbiome | host: Homo sapiens | place: Madagascar | study: EMG produced TPA metagenomics assembly of the PRJNA485056 data... | reverse complement strand
ATTTGTAATACTTGCTTAGGTCTTGTAAAGAGATGTATAATTCTCAAGAATGACATCAACCACCATCAAAAAGTTATTCATCAGTTATGTTTTGGTGAATGATTCCACCATTGAAACACCTGTTTCCTTTACCATCGAACAATTAAAAACGATTGGCGTAAGCAAAAAGAAACAGTAACATTTGATAAGCTGCCCGAAGCGGTAGGTTATCTGACCGAACAAGTCATCGAGTTGAAAAGAATGGTATCGGAACTTCAACCGCCCGCATCAGACAAACACGTGTTGGTTGAAATTGAGGATACTTGCCGTATTATCAGAAAAGCCAAGCCTACCATTTATACATTGGTACGCAAAGGGCTGCTTCCTGCCTATAAGAAAGGGAAAAAACTCTATTTCTACGAAGACGAACTTCTAGCATGGATTGAGAATGGTCGAAGAAAAACTTCCGAGCAAACATACGAAGAGATGCTTGCCAATATGCAAGGCGGCATCCGTCATAAGCCCAAATCATCCGTGAAACTTTAATAGGTGTGGTTATGGATACATATTCTATTAATCCGGCATCCATCATTGACGAAGCGGCTGATTTAAGTATGCGACTAACGGGTACTGATTTCCCTGTTAGCATATTCCCTACAAGAATCCAACGTATCATCAGCGAGGTACACGAATGCCATAACTACCCAACCGACTACATTGCCGCAGCTATCCTTACGGCAATAGCAGTCGGCATTGGCAACACGCATCTTGTCCAAATCAAGCAAGGCTGGGTGGAAAGCCCTATCCTATATATAGCATTGATTGGACGACCGGGAGCAAACAAGAGCCATCCGCTCAGCTTTGCCATGAAACCGTTTCTTGATTATGATCACAAACAGAATCAAGAATTTGAGAAAATGCTTGCCAAGTACAATGAGCTTATGAGCATGAGCCGCAAAGAACGTGCGGATAGTGGTGAAGAGCAATTTCCACAGGAACCAATCCGTAAACGCTTCTTGATTTCGGATGTAACACCTGAGGGATTGAGCCTCATTCATGCGCAGAACAAACGTGGTTTATGCTTGTGGGCTGATGAATTATCCGCTTGGTTCAAGAACTTCAACCGTTACAACAACGGTTCGGAAGAACAGTTCTGTCGGTATTCAGTGCCAAAACCACTGCATTGCCCATCTCCGGTCCGGCAAAACTCGTTGGAAAAATTACGGCTAACTGCCGAAAAGTCGTTAGAAAAATTACGATGGGTATTTGAGAAGTCGTTGAAAAAAGTGTATTTTTGCTTCCAGATAAAGTGTCATACTATGCTGAAAAGGAAAATTGAAGACGATCTCATTGCGTGGAAAAACAAGCCTGGGCACAAGCCTCTGGTAATAATGGGCATCCGCCAGTGCGGTAAAACATATATCTCACGGCACTTCGCTGAGCAGAACTACAAGAATGTCGTCTACATGAACTTCATCAAGCAGCCGGAGCGAATCAATGCCTTCGTCGGATCAAAGGATGTGGACAGCATTCTGCTCAACTTGTCGGCGCAGATCAAGGGCGTCAAGTTCATCCCCGAAGAGACCTGCCTGATCTTTGATGAAATCCAGGAATGCCCCGAGGCCAGGACTTCGCTCAAGTTCTTCAAAGAGGACGGCCGCTTTGACGTGATTGCCACTGGCTCCCTGCTGGGCGTCCAGGGCTACGGCGATGAGCTCAAGAAACGGCGTCGCAAGATGGTTCAGAAGAAAGATCTGGGAATCAACTCTGTTCCTGTAGGCAGCGAAGACATCATCGAGATGTACCCGCTGGACTTCGAGGAGTTCCTCTGGGCCAACGGTATGAATCCGGATGTCATCGAGGCTCTCCGGAAGTTCTACACGGAGGAAACGCCGGTTCCGGAAGGAATCCACGTGGCCATGAGGCAGTATCTGAACCTCTATGTCGCTATTGGTGGTCTCCCCGCCCCCATCAACGCATTCCTGACCACCAATAATATGAACGCCGTCAGTGAGGAATACAAGGGTATCTTGAAGGAGTACCGCGACGATATGGTCAAGTATGCTCCGGACAAAGACAAGCCCCATATCCGCGAGTGCTTCAATTCCATCCCCAAGCAGCTGGCCAAGGAGAACAAGAAATTCCAATACTGCAAGGTTAAGCCCGGCGGACGAGGTGAAACCTATCTTGGCTCTCTTCAGTGGCTGGAAGACGCCGGCATTATCTGCCGCTGCTACAATACCGATATCACCGGTCTCCCGATGGAAGGCAATGCCAAAGACAATGTGTTCAAGGTTTACACGGCAGATATCGGTTTGCTCATCGAGATGCTGGGCCCTGGGACCAGGGCGGATATACTGCAAGGCAACCTGGGAGGATTCAAAGGCGCCATCTTCGAGAATCTGATGGCAGACACTCTTCACAAGAAGCAGCAAAGCCTGTACTACTTCCTGAAGGACTCTGGCCTTGAGCTGGACTTCCTCGTCCGGATGAAAGGCGAATGTGTGCCACTTGAAGTGAAGGCCAAAACGGCCCAGGCCAAGAGCGTCCAGACTGTCTTGAAGCATGCGGACAAATACCATGTGAAACACATCATCAAATTCGGCGACTACAATGTCGGCCGGGAAGGTCAGTTGCTAACACTCCCCAACTACATGCAGTTCCTCCTGGACCTGGAGCCAGAAAAATCGTCCTCGAACCAATCGACGTGGACGCCGTCAACGCCCTAGCAAAGAAGATCCTTGGCTAATTTGAGAACCCTCCTCGTGCTCTGAAACTATGATGGAACAAAATGAAAGATATAAGTGTTTACTTTGTAAGCGTGCATTCTTACGATATTGACCCCCTCGAAGAGGGCAGGGCTTTCAAAGAGCAGTCTCTGTTTGCTTGCAAACAGGCAGCAGCATAATTGCAAAGATATTACTTTTTCTTTCTCATCGACTCTCCTTGGTTATGAGTAGCTTTCCATAAGACAGGGACTTCGTATCGTATGGAAAACCGTTCAGGCTTCCTGACTATGGAAAAGGAGGGACGGTTATGATGAAGAAATCCTGCAGGAACGCATTGAAAGAGACGCTGGATATCTATGAGTCCGCTCTAGAATATCGGTTGGCGGCCGATGAGATGATGGAGAATATTGACCAGTTCTGGGAAGATGATGGCGGGGAGAGGATGCGCAAGGCTAGTAATGCGTACGATGACAGCATCCTCACCCTTGCAGATGCAATACGCTTTGCCCTGGTCACTCCGGATGAATACGATGTCTCCCTCCGGGCACGCACCGAGCGCGTCAACACCAGGTGCCGGCAGCTGGGCAAACTCAATGTCTGCCTGGTCTCCATCCACACCAATGCTGCCGGCAATGGCAAGCAGTGGATGAACGTCCGCGGCTGGACCTGCTACACAAGTAAATGGCAGACGGCCGGTGACCGGCTTGCCGATTGCCTGTACCAGGCCGCTGCGCTCTGGCTCCCTGGCCACAAGCTCTGGAAAGACAACTCCGATGGAGATCCCGACTGGGAAAGCGACTTCTACATCCTGAAGAATACCCTCTGTGCCGCCGCCCTCACCGAGAATCTCTTCCACGACAACTCCGACGACTGCCTCTTCCTGGAATCCGACGAAGGCCGCCGGGCAATCGTCGCCCTGCACGTTGAGTGGATTGTCAATTATGTGCTGAGGCGCTACTGATGATGTCATCCTGAGCAACGCGAAGGATCTTTACCAGCCTGCCGAAGGATCTCCATCATCCCGTCACTTCCATCAGTTCCTGCAATTGATGGAAGTTTTCTTGCGCCTTAATAGTTTTTTATCTCTGCCGTGTCAAGCCAATCCGGAATGAGTTTCTTATCTGCTTTGGGATGACCAGCGAGTAAAACGCGAAGGTTTCTCATACTACAATAGGTTTTCCAAATCAAGTCCTTTTGCTTGCCGAAATACTCCGTTGAGTGTTCATCGACAGTTAGAGTATGTGCTGGTTCCTGCCTTAATTTTCGTATTTCTTTGAACGGCTTTAGCAAGTCATCTAATTTGCCGTATGTCATGGTTATTGACTGTTCAAGCCATTCTTTCAGTAGGGTTAAAGTCCCCTTGGGTGTAACAACGATCCCCGTATTCATATATACAGCCATTAAAGTAAAGTCAAAAAGAGGGAGAAAGAAAAACATTCGGCAAGCGAACGATTTTTCTTTTGGTCAGCACCGTTATAATACACAACATCATCTTCAACCTTGGAGAAACAACCAGCGAAATAACCACGAACATCATCACCGACGAAATGCGATGCAATATATTTCATATATTTCATATATTCCATATATTCCAAAATACACCTCAAATCAGCCCCTCAAAAATGATTTTGCACAAAGTTTTTCACTTGCTTTCATAATCCAAAAAAATGCGCTAATTTTTACTCGTTCAGCGAAGAAAAAAGTGCAAAACGGACTTTTCTACCATTTTATTTATAAAATATTGGTAATCAACCGGTCTAATATGCTGCATCGGCAAGTTCATCCTTACGGTTGACTTGCGACCCATCGGCGAATGGTTCAGGGAGCAGTTCGAGAAACTGCGGCAGAGCATACGACAACCCGTTATACCGCAACGGAAAGGTAAGGGAATGAAACTGTAAAAGCCCCCTATTCCATTGAGGCAGGCAAATAAATCCATTACAAGATAAGTGATTATCGCAGCTTTTTTATTACTTTTGCATTTGGATTGGGGTGTCCCTCTCCAAGACATATTAGAAAAGTAAGAAGCGTTATGCTTATCTTGTAGTAGAAAACGTAGGAAATTTTCAAATGTGTACAAGGATATCATAGTGGTTCTCACGCTAAGCGTAGGCTGCTATTACTTCATCTGTGCACAACGGTTTCCTACGACCATCAACTAAGACGTGGCATTGCAGTTCCACGCTTCGTGTTTTTAAAGGTCTTTGAGGAACTGGAAAGACACATTTCATCAGTATGAAAAAGAAATTTATCGGAACGGGAACAATCCGTAAGGTGTGGATTGCGTGTACCATGGTGTGCGCCTGCATGTTCGGGTTGTCCTCTTGCGGCGATGACTACGACGATTCGGAGCTTAGGGGCGACATTGAGAACCTTGAAGGCCGAATAACCGCCCTTGAAGAATGGCAGAAATCCGTCAACACGGACATCCGGTCATTGCAAAGCCTTGTCGCGGCCCTTGAAGACAAGGATTATGTTACGGCGGTTACACCTCTTGAGGACGGAACGGGCTACGTCATCTCATTCCTCAAAAGCGGCAATGTAACCATCAAGCACGGCGAGCGTGGCGAGCAAGGAGAAAAGGGCGAGGACGGAACAACGCCCGTTATCAGCGTGAAGCAGGACTCTGACGGGAAATACTACTGGACTGTGAACGGCGAGTGGCTGCTTGATAATGGAAACAAAATGCCCGTAACCGGGGAAAAAGGCGACAAGGGAGATAAGGGCGACAAAGGAGATAACGGAGTTTCCGGCAGCGATGGTCTGACACCTTATATCGGTGATAACGGCAATTGGTGGATAGGCACAACGGATACCGGAGTAAAAGCGCAAGGCAATGCCGGAACTGACGGGCAGACACCACACATCGGCGACAACGGCAACTGGTGGGTTGGAACGACCGACACGGGTGTAAAAGCGCAGGGCGATAAAGGTGCGGACGCTATCGCTCCGCAAATCCGTATCAACACGGATACAAACTTATGGGAAATCTCGACCGACGGCGGTAAAACGTGGACTTCAACCGGAGTAAAGGCAACGGGAGACAAAGGTAACACCGGAGCACAAGGGCCGCAGGGCGATGCAATTTTTGCAAAAGATGGCATTGATTATACGAGTGATCTTGATAATGTAATCTTCACATTGGTTGATGGCACTAAGATAACCTTGCCACGCACCTCCGCACTGACGGTGGGCTTCGAAAGCTATGAAACATTCATGCTAACCCTGACCACGAATGTTATCGATATCGTCCTGCCGGAAACGTTGAAAGAAGAAGATTATACCGCTCTCGTAGCAGAAGTGAAGAACGAAGCGGGAGTGGGTATGGATTTTCAAACCCGTGCGGCTTCATCGCCTTGGCAGGTAAAATTGACTAAACCGACATTTACGAATGGGAAATATCAAAATAATGCAAAAGTAACTGTGACAGCCACGGGAGCGAACACCGGCGATAAGGCTATCCTTAAAATTACGCTTATCGACAACAGAGGAAAGGAAATCTCCGCTTCGAGAGTGCTGGAATATTTCAACGGTGTAATAGTGGACATATCGGCAGGAGAACTAAGTAATGTCTTGAGTGGTATCACTCTCACAAATATTAATGCGCTTAAAGTGACCGGTACTTTAAATGAAACCGACTTTAAATATATCCGTGAAAATCTTACTGCCTTAGAAGTTCTCGACCTCTCCGGTACGAATATGACTGTATTCCCGAATAGGGCTTTGGCTTTTTATAACGGTGAAAATACAACGCTGAAAGAAGTAATCCTGCCGGAAGGACTTATCTCCATTGAAGAGGCAGCTTTCGCACACTGCACCGCTCTTGAGAAACTCAATGTTCCCTCTACTGTTAACACTCTCGGACGTTGGATACTCGAAAATACCAAGGTGACCTCTTTCACGATTCCCCAAGGGGTGACTGAAATTCCTGCAAGTTGCTTCTATGGGAGTGCCATTACCACCATCAACATTCCCCCATCTGTAAAGACAATCGGTAATTGGGCGTTTCAAGATGCAAAACTCACTGAAGTGGTTATACCTTCATCCGTTACATCAATAGGGAAATGGGCATTCGGATGCGAAAACAACAATCCGACATTACAATCAGTTATTATCGAAGCTAATATAACTGAAATACCGGAATGCTGTTTCTATTTACAAACGAAGCTTACATCCCTGTCATTGCCCGAAGGAATTACCGCCATTGGAGATGATGCATTCTGTGGATGCAAAATTTCTTCGCTTACTTTGCCGTCCTCATTAAAAACAATTGGGGCAAGAGCTTTTTCCAATAATGGCATCACCCAACTGACCATCCCGAATAAAGTAGAGTCAATCGGAAATGCTGCGTTTGCCCATAACTCAATTGACAACATTGACTTTCCCGCCACTTTGGTTTCGCTTCATGCAACTGCATTCAAATGGGAATCAATGAACGAGGTTATTTGTCGGGCTCTGTCTGTTCCACAGACTCCTCAAACAGACGAATTTGATAACAGCTGGCGTCCGTTCTATCAGATAAACAAAAATTGCGTACTGAAAGTCCCAGCCGAATCGTTGACAATTTACCAACAAGCATGGGGAGGGTATTTCCAGTCAGTAGAAACAATTCAAGAGTAAAGAAAGAAACAGAATTGCCATCGTGGCAATCCTTAGAAACAACGGGTATTTTCATAATGGAAGATACCCGTTTTGCTTACTCGTTGACTCTATCTCAATGTGCCGACCAGATATGTAACTACTTATAAGGCTACTGATTGGAACGGTTATTCAATAACATTCAGCAATAATCACGAATTCTATCGGAAGAACTTCAAGACGGGTTGCTAAAATAATCTGTCTTTTTCTAACCTACACTTTGATATCAGCAATAAAATTCCTATATTTCCTCTAAAAAACTGTTCCTTTCTTATTGGACGGGCGTAAAAATCGCAGATTTTTATGTAAGTTTCAGAAGCACAAAACTAAAATTACAATGAGTACACCTCCTATTAAAATCAATGATAGCCTTTTCTGCATTGCCAATGATTGGGAGAAAGGCGCATATCGTTATTCTCTTGAGCTATCCAAGACAGAGAACCCCAAGAACACGATCCTGGTCGTAGGAGTCAATCCTGGTGGAAAAACCGACCCTGAGGAGAACTATATTGGCCGAACCATCCGCCGCGTGTGCGATTGGGTAATTGACAATGGAGAAGGAGACACCAAATATGATAGCGCACTTTTCGTAAACCTCACGCCGAAAATTGCGATAACCCCATCTGGGTTAAAGGATTCCGAGAAACTACAAGACCTCCAGGAGGAGAATATCAAGAGAATCAAAGCCCTTATACAAGGACAAGAAGAAGGACGAAAAGGCCGCATAAGTAATGTTCTTTTCTGCTTTGGCAATTCATTCAAATACGGTAAGGGCAATGGCTTATTTACCAAAGTTATCGATGCCATAAAAGAGGAATTACCTCTACCAGAATCAAAGTATTGGTGTCTGGGGATAAGCAACAAGGGATATCCTATTCATCCTCTTGCACGTATAAAAGATAAGAGGCTGACAGAATGTTCAATCAATAAGGATTTTACGTTTTCCATGAAAGATTAAAGTAGTATTCAAGGAGTCAAATCAGAGTCACGACAGTTCTATCACGACCTCCCCATAGGCCTGTCTCTGAAGGTCATAAAACTGTTCATCGGACTCGATGCCTGTCGGCGTGCCGTCATTTATCCAGTTCTGGTAGGCAAGAAGTTCCACCTCAGTTACCCCAAGATCCTCAGCATAGGCGTCAAGATTGCTCAACTGAATGTTCTGACGCTGATAACTGTACTTTTCCAGAATATTGAACAATTCAATCTTCTGGCCATCCTCAACTCTGTTATAAGGGTTGTCAAGGATGGACTTTGCAAAATCATTGTTCATATCCCGCATTTTTAATCATTTCCAATGCCTTCTCGTGCTTGGTGTTTATGCGTTTTAGCTCTTTGATTTTGGCCGCGTCATTTGATGCGACGGCTGCTTCATAAGACACTTTGCCCCGCTGCAGATTGTGGTGAAGATCATTAAGTTTGACATTAATAGCCAAGCGATTACCTGAGAGTATAATTTTATTGACGTACTCATCATACGAGTCCTCATCTTTCCGATGTGTTAAAATATCCACAGCTTCGACCACTTCATCAAGAAAGCCCTCAGTATGAAGGTCTTCTATGCTCCAGTCACAGTCTTCAATCAAATCGTGCAGGAATCCGACTGTTTTCTCATTGTCATTTACTCCCATCAGACCGACAGTGAGGGGATGTAATATGGCAGGATTTCCGTCAATATCCTTTTGACCACGAAACTCATAGGTGATGATTTCTAGTGCCTCGTCAATCCCGGCCGCAAAGAATTCCCTAAGAAGTTCCTCTGTCCAATGCTTTTCTTCGTTCATTTCCAACAATTTGGACATCGCGTCCATCAAAGTGATGACCTTCAGGCGTCTTTTGACGGTTCTCATCGGGATTTGAAATACCGGGATAGTGTCAAGAGGTGACTCCAGATTCAGTTTTACGAACCAGACGGGAGTCATCGGATCTGACTCCGTAAAATGGACAAACATATCCCCCATCACCACACCGCGAGGTGCATGACGCCCTTCATCATCCAACGCATCGTCAGCCAAGGCTCGGACTTGTATCTTTTCATAATTCACATCCGAGTATAAGACATCAAGCATTTCGCTTTGATAACCGTCCTTAGTATATTCTTTAAGGAAATTCTCATCGGCACCATCCATAACATAGTCCTGAAAACTGGCATTTGAATCCGAATCTTCTTGGAATCCAAGTATTTTCATTTCATCGAAAGTATTTTCATTATAAGTTCCCATCAATACAATGTACTTTGGATGGCGGTCGCTGGACTTCTCGTAGAAATCCGCTAATAAATCGTAAAGCATACGCTTAGTCGTTTTGTTACCTGTGCGGTCACAAAACCCATCTTGCTGCCTCGTGCGCTGGCAGCCCGTAAGGTTTGCTCCCGCTGCCGGTATGTTAATAAAAGGTAATTAATCGAAGAGGAGAACCCTCTTTCATCTTTTGCGAATATAGCAAACTTTCATCAAAGTACAAATTTTTTTTTGCAGTCAGTATCCAATAATCTCCATCGAATTCATCAGTCAGCCTCAGTCAAACTGACTGAAAAACGGAGAAAAGTCTCAAGTGATGATTAATGTTACCAGATTAAGTCGTATCTTCGACTTTTACGAATCTGCTATTTATATTTTTAGTAATAAAGTCAATACATATTAGTTGCACATTGCAATCATTTTGCTATCTTTGTGGAAAACATTAAGAATTATGGCACAATCAGCTCTTACAATTAGATTGGACTCCGATTTGAAAATGCAATTCGACAGTCTTTGCGAAGAATTCGGTATGAGCACCAACACGGCGTTCAACATTTATGTGCGCCAGGTGGTCAGAAGCCGTCGTATTCCATTCGCCATTGAAGCTCCTGCAAAGGATGACATAATGAACAAAGGACGTGCAGCATTCTATGAGATGAGACAGGCAGCCGCGGATGCAGGCATTCAAGATATGTCTCTTGACGAAATCAACGAGGAAATCAGACTTGCCAGGGAGTCAAAGTAATGAAAGCACACGTCGCTCAACTTTCTTGACAGCATCACATAATATGCATATATTTGCATTGCCCATCTCAGTTCTGGTGACGACCGCCGGAAATGGTGCGCGTTTTTGTGCGACTTCGGCGCCCAAAATAGGCCCAAGAAAATGCTTCATATTGACTCTCAGATGATTAAGCGTCGTGCATCGGGAAATAGCCGAATATCAAATTCCATCGAGATTAAGAATAAGAGAACTCCTATGCTAAAATAATTTGATAGTGCCGAGAATTAGAGATATTGACATTTATTTATATTGTTCACATCCATTGTTGTTAGTATGTAATCACATTATATCTGAATGAATCCGCAACCGCCAGAAGCCGCGTTTTATCATTTTAATGCTCCTGCCGCACGCATTATTGTCCTCGACGGGAGCGATATCGTATGTTTTTGCGCCACCTCTGTTCGCCGTTCAAACTTCGGCGAGTAAATTTATCATTTATAGTCAACCCATATAGATAAGCATAGGATATTTATCGGATTATCATTAAATTCGCTACCGAATAAAACTAAAATATCCAAAACAATCATGGAATCCGGAAAAGGTTATGTTTACATATTGACAAATCCTTCATTTCGTGAGG
>ERZ1034723.1315-NODE-1315-length-10971-cov-11.242213_pt1 | contig 10971 bp, 6 predicted proteins | sample MGYA00520637_ERZ1034723 | MGnify/ENA primary metagenome ERZ1034723 (study PRJEB33766, sample SAMN09781719) | gut metagenome | biome: gut microbiome | host: Homo sapiens | place: Madagascar | study: EMG produced TPA metagenomics assembly of the PRJNA485056 data... | reverse complement strand
AAAGATTCTTTTGCTTCTGTAAAAACTGACGAAAAAAATCCAAAGTGGCAGCAATGCATAAAACGCGAAAACACACTTTACAACCGCGGAAACGACATAAGATCAGAATTTGAGCGCGACTACACAAGGCTTCTTCATTGCGAAGCATACCGCCGCTTAAAGCACAAGACACAAGTTTTTTATGCTCCACAAAATGACCATATCTGCACAAGAATTGAGCACGTAAACCACGTTGCCAGCGTAAGCGCGACAATCGCAAAATACTTGGGACTGAACCAAGAACTTACGGAAGCAATCGCAATCGGACACGACATAGGACACGCTCCGTTTGGACACACAGGAGAAGACATTTTAAATTCCCTCATTAAAAATCAGAAGGAAGGAAAAAACGCTCCAAAGAAATTCTGGCACGAACGCAACAGTCTTTTCTTCGCAGACTTTATAGAAACACTTCAAGACCCAGACGGAATTTCAAAGAATCTTGACTTGACTTATGCAGTGCGAGACGGACTTATTTGCCACTGCGGAGAAATTGACCAGCAAGGGCTCAAGCCGCGTGAAGAAGCAATTGACTTGTATTCAATAAAGCGGCCTGGAATTGTCCAGCCATTCACTTGGGAAGGGTGCATTGTAAAGACAAGCGATAAAATCGCATTTCTTGGCAGAGACATAGAAGACGCAAGATCCTATCATATTCTTGACATGGCAGCATACAGACAGCTACGCGAAATTGTAGGCGCAACGCTTGGACTTGGTCCAAACAAAAAATATTCCCTGCACACAACAAACGGAGCATTCAGATCAGGCAGAGCCGTAAACACAACAGTATTAATAAACGACATGATTGTAGACTTATGCGCGCAAAGTTCCCCAGAAAACGGCATTTGCTTTAGCGAGCCGTATTTTAAATTCATACATGAACTAAAAAGATTCAGCCTTGCAAACATTTACAATAACTGGCGGCTTTTAGAATTCCAGCGTTATGCGGAAAATGTGCTTTCGTGCATTTACAGAACACTTATGAAAATTCAAGTTTACGCCCAGAACAGACGAGTTGAAAATGTCCTGCGCTATTCCCCGGAACTTCAAAAAACTTTTTCAGACTGGCTTGTAAAATACACAAACTACAATCCGCAGAAAAAAGAAATCATGCGTTACAAGACAAAAGAAGTGTTCGACGTGAACGACAACGAAAGTTGGGAAAAATGCATTGTTGAATACATAAGCGGAATGACCGACCAGTACGCAATCAAAGTTTACGAAGAAATAATTTCATTTTAGAGCATAAAAACAAAATGTCTTACACAGAAAATTTAAAATTCAAATGCGCGCAATGCAAAAACTGCTGTTGTCTTGAAGGCGGAGTTGTTCTTCTAAGCAAAACTGATCTTGAAAAGCTTTGCAAATGGGCTGAACTTACAAAAGAGCAATTCACAGAAGTTTACTGCCGCAAGCTAGAAAATGCCGACGGAAAAACATATTTGTGCCTAAAAGACAAAAACAAAACTGAATGTATATTCTGGAACAAAGAAAAAGGCTGCGAAGCATACAACGCGCGCCCAGTCCAATGCAGAACCTACCCTTTTTGGACAAAAATCATAGAATCCAAATCTTCTTGGGAAGCCGAAAAAAACTTCTGCCCGGGAATAAATGAAGGCAATGAGATTCCGCAAGAAGAAGTATGCGTACAATTAAAATTATACGAAGAAAACAAAAAGCATCTTGTTACAACTTAAATTCACTGTCATTGCCGTGCTTGACTAGATAATCTATAAAAATTCACAAAAAAAGTGAAAATTTTTCTTGACAGCGCAGAAAAGTGGATTTACACTTTTTACATCAACACGTGTAAATAAACCGTGCACAATCACTCAATCAAACTGTTCAAAGTGCACTTACCCCCACAAACTCAGGAGGAAAAATGAAAAAAACACTTACTGCCATTCTAACGCTCTTTTTTGCAGCAGGTCTTTCTTTTGGTCAGAATCTTTTAAACGACAGTTCCTTTGAAAGCGGAAACTTAAGCACTTGGAACTTAACAGGCGACAGCGCAGACTGCTATGCTGAAAAAAACAAAGGCAATGCGCATTCAGGAGAATGGAGCTACCACTACTGGAAAAAAACAGCATTCACGGCTTCACTCGACAAAAAAATCACAGGACTTTCCAACGGAACTTACCAACTTTCTGTATGGTCAATGGGCGGTGGAGGCGAAAACGCAATCAAACTTTTTGCCCGCGGATTCGACAATTCTGAAAAAGAAATTTCAGCGCAGATAAAAAACACCGGCTGGAAAAAGTGGAAGCAATATTCAATTGAAATTCCAGTTCAGAACGGAGAAGCTGAAATTGGAATTTTCGTTGACGCGAACAAAGAAAACTGGGGAAATCTTGACGACATAGAGCTTGTAAAGCTCAACTAATTTTTTTAATAAGGAAACATACTATGAAATTTATAAGGAAAAACATTTTAACTGCGGTATTTTTTTCAGTCTTTGCAATTCTTCTGGGGGGGGCACTCATTTCTTGTAGCAACGGAAGCTCAAGCAGCGATGAAGACGACGATGAAAGCTCATACGGAACAAAAATATACAGCGAAAGCGTAACATTTTCGGAAACACCAACGCAAATAGTTTCAGCAGAAACGCTTGCAGACCTAAGCATAAAATCACTTACAATAAAAGTAATAAACGTAAACTATTCAGGAAGCGATGTCTGGTGGTTTACTGCCATTCCTGGTAGCGACGCATGGAACAATGAAGCAAAACTTGAATGGCAGTCAGGAGAAGGTGCAAACTCGCTTTACCTTGCAACAATCACAGACGCAGCAGCAATCGCCGCATACAAAGCAAACGGAATCTACATCGCAGGTACAGACAGCGCAACAGCTGCAGTTTCAGTATTCTATGTTGAAGGCGAAGCGGAGGAATCTGGTGATTCTGGTGAAGAAGCCTTGATTAAATCATTCACTTCAAATACAGGAAGCTCAAGTTTTACAATTTCTAGCACATACCAACTTCTAGCAAAATATGAAGCTGTAAGTTCTGCTAGTAAAGTAACAATAAAAATTACAAATGTAAGTTATACAGGAACATCTAGTGATAGTTGGTGGTTCGTTAGCGGTACAGACACAAACTCTTACAAACAAAAACTTGAATGGAAAGAAGGCGATTCTTATGAATTAGAAATTTCTGCCATTTCTGAATATTCTAAAGGAATTTATCTAGGTGGTCTTGAAGGTCTAACCGGAACAGTAACAGTTTCCTACGAGTAAAGTAGATTTTTATTAGCCATGTCATTCCCGTGCCACGACACGGGAATCCATTGAAGCAACTTCAGTTTGAATCTATAATCACAAACACTTTAGAGGTAAAAAAATGAAGTTCAAAAGCATTTTTTCAGTTTTTATAGCACTTTTTTTATTTTTATCACCAGCCTGTTCTGCTCCCTCCGAAAGCACAGATGAAAGTCTCGGACTAAACGCAGACTTCATGCGCGGATTCGATGCGTCCATGGTCTCACAGCTAGAAGAATACGGAAGCAGTTTCTACAACGAAAACGGAGCAAAAGAAGACATATTTAAAATTCTAAAAGCGCACGGAGTAAACTGGATTCGCCTTAGAATCTGGAATGCGCCTCAAGATTCAACACCGGGACAAAATAACTACGAGCGCACACTCGCAATGGCAAAGCGCATAAAGCAAAACGGCTTGAAGTTCCTGCTTGACTTTCATTATTCAGACAGCTGGGCAGATCCTGCAAAACAAAGTCTTCCCGCTGAATGGGACAACGTTTCAAGCATAGAAGAGCTCTGCAGCAAAGTCAGTGAATACACAAAGAAAATTCTTACAGACTTAAAAAACGAAGGCTGCGCGCCAGACCTTGTTCAGCTTGGAAATGAGATCAATTCCGGAATGTTTCTTACAAAGTCAGACGGAACAACTGCTTCCAGCATTGACTGCTACTCTTGGACAGGACACACAGAAGGAAAAAAGAATCTCCTAAAAGTTTTACAATCCGCATCCAGCGCGGTTTCAGAAATCGACTCCAGCATAAAAAAAATGATTCATCTTGCAAGCAGCAAAGGAGACAATTTTGACTGGTGGTTCAAAAATCTGCAAAACCTGAAAGGTGTAGACTACGACTATATAGGCTTAAGCTATTATCCTTTTGAAGAACACGGAACATTAAAGCAGCTGCGCGAAAACATAGCATACTTAAAAAAGACTTACAAAAAGCAAATTCTAGTTGCAGAAACTTCCTGGGCATGGTCAATGGAAGCCTATGGAGACAGCACAAGCAACATTGTATGGTACGAACCAGCCGGAATCCAAGCTGCAAAAAATCTTGTGGACTCCAAAACCACACAGCTCAAGAATTTAAAGACACAGACTTACAGCGGAAAAAAATGTGTTCAAGCTTCAGTACAAAACCAAGCAACAGTTGTAAAAGCAATAATGGAAGCTACATCCAATGCAGGAGGCTGCGGCGTATTCTACTGGGGCGGAGACTGGATCCCAAATTCAAAAATCCAAGACACCTGGGAAAATCAGACGCTCTTCGATCTTGAAGGAAAAGCCCTCGAAAGCCTGAATGTATTTTTGACAGAATAACCTTGTCATTAGCTGCCGCCTAACAACTCCTAAATGTCATTGTCATACTTGATACGGCAATCTCTAATTATTGATTGTAATATCTACAGTTAGATTATCAACCAAGTTTCATTCAAAACTTAGTTGATAATCTGTTATTTTAACACTGTTTCTGCAATCGGGAAATCCTGCCGGCGTAGCTCTTTCTGCGGAACCTGCTCATAGCCCCATTTTTCATAGCTTAACTCAGGAACTTGATTTTCCACATAGCTTGAAAGTTCTGTCAAAGTTACAAAACCGTCTCCGTCTGAATCCGCATTTCCTGCAAGTCCGTCCAAGAGAACATAAGTAAAAACACCATGACCGTTGTAGCCTTCCATTGCAGACTGACTATCCGAAGCCGCCGCTAAAATTGCGTGTCCTGTTGCCCTTGAAAGACGCTCGAATATTCCCTTGTCTCCCATTCCACGTTTATTTGAATCCGCAAAGAATGATCCAGAATTGCAAGTGTCCAGCATCATCAAAGTTTTGCCAGCTTTTATAAGTGAAAGATTTTTCGTCAAATCACTTTTTGAAATTGCCTTGAGCGGAATATCGGTTTTATTAGTGTAGCGGAAATTCACAGGAATAAAGTAATAATCGCCGTCATCATAAGTCGTTCCATGACCTGAAACAAAGAAAACAAAAACATCATCCGCAGTTACAATTGAAGAAAGTTCTTTAAATTTTTGCTCCAAACCTTCTTTTGTAACCTCGGCATCTTTTAGCGAATAAACACAAACATTCTGATAAAGTCCGTTTTGTTGCTTCTTGAATGATTCTTCAATTGAAGCCGCATCCGGCACACAATAATTAAGCCACAAATCTTTATCGCGGTATTTGTTCACGGCAACCGTAAGAACATACAGATTCGGCTTGGAAGTTTTTCCCTGCCAGTTTACATCTGCGCTAGCCCTGCGGCTCTCTATCATTCCAGCGGAATTCATTGCAAACGCTTCAATTTTATTCTGTCCGTTTTGCAAAGTAACTGTATGTCTGAATATTTTCTGCTCGCCCTTGCTCGATGCAACACCTTCTGAAAGCTGGATTGTTTTTCCGTTCAAGACAATGCTGACATTCCCGATTCCGCCGCCTGTATTCTGCACGCAAATATCAAAAGTAACATCGCGACTGTCAGACAGTTCCGGAAGATTTTCTATGGCAACAGCAGGAGCATTTCCGCTGCGCACAATCGAAGCAAGATTCACTTCCTTTGCATATTCTGAAATATCCTCGCCGCGCATTTTAGCCGCAACCAAGTCCGGACGATACAACTTGTCATAAACCTGATCAATGCCGATTACATCCATGCCGTCAACAATATGAACAAGATTCTTCATAGCCCATTCTGTGCCAGTAAAGAAACCTTCGGGAGTGTATGTGAGGTAGTCGCCGTTAGAGAAAAAATTAAAATGGTATAATTCTGAAAAAAAATAAAAATTATCAGGTGAATACGCAACATCATACTTAAAAGGATTTCGAACAGAACAACCTTGTGCAGATATAAAAATAAATTCCTGAAAATATTCAGAATTAAAATATTCCTCATAACTCGAAATAACCTTCTCCAATTTTCCAGATGCAGAAATAATTTTCAACTTTTCATCTTCAAAACAGTGTATTTTATTTTTTAATACTGTATAATTAACATACTTACCGTTACCTTTATATGAATAAATTTTTTCTAGATTCTCTATATTATATATTTCAAAATCACCATTTTCTGTAAATAAAAAAATACTGTCTTCAATAACAAACTTATAGTTCTTTTTTTCTAAATTAATCACTATAGAATCTCTTCCATCTGAAAAACATTTTTCAATGTAAGCAATATAGTAACTATCTTTATCCTCATCTTTATAAGCAAGTAAAAAAAATATAGAATTATCAAGTTCATTAAAAATAATAACTCCATAATACTCACCTATGGAATTTCCCTTGAAACATTTTTTTAAAGTTTCATCTAAATCAAAATTCAATCTAAATTCAAATTCAATGTCCATATTATCAAGATTAAAAGCGATTATTTTTTCTTGCTTATTTAAATCATCATAAGCCGAGTAGAATAAAATATTTTCATATCGATTATCTTGGTAATTACCTTTATAACACAAAAGCAAACGATCATCACCATCTATGTCAGATAAATATATATCACCATAGTTCCATATCTGCTTTTCAACATCAAAACTATATTTACAAACAATAAAACTTCTCCTATAAACAAAAATAACTTTTTTACTTAAATCTACATAAAAGTTATGCTCAGGAAAAAATGGAAAATCATCTGGCAATATAAAGCTTTCTATTAATTCATTTGAAAAAATATCATATATACAAAGTTGATTAGTATAAAAAACTATCAAGTAGTTGTTATCTTGATAAAAATACTCAATATAGCATTCACTGCTATTTTTATATACATTCAGTTGTCTTCCTTTTAAATTAAAACGAGTTAATTCATTATTTTTTGTAGTAACAATTATAGAATCAGCACTTCTACAAATTTCTCTATCTTTTTTATTATTATAAATATATGTTTGCCTATAATTAGAAAAATAATTAGTATTAAACACTAATTGCTTTTTATTTGTCAAATCAACTCCATACAATTTTTCCTCACCAACACCTAAATAAACTTTACTAGATTCTTTTTCCTTTATGCTATACCAGTCAGGATAATCTTCAATACCTGACTGCTTTTCAATATCTCTTTCATCATCATACGAAACGTCTTCTATTTCCAAAAAATCATCAATAGTTGTATCAGTTTTTTCCTTTGATTTTAAATCATAAACAACACAATCCTCATTTGAATAAAAAATACATAGATATTTTTCATCTTTAGAAATCTTAGCTGTTTTTTTCCCAATGCAAAAATATTCTCCAGTTTGAAAATTGGCAATATAAAAAATTTTACTATCAATACAAGATTTTAAAACTACACAAGAAAAATCGCTTGTAAAAGCTACTGGCACACAATTAATACCCAATATATTTTCAACCCAAATTTCAGGTTCATCAAGACTTTTAAGCCCCAAAGTCTTTTCCGCAGCAATTCCTCTTGCTGTATTTTGGGCAGAACAAATATTTGCTATCAACACAAAGAAAAACAATGTCATCAATACTTTAGATATTTTTCTCTTCATCTTTCTACTCCAATTTGAATTCCGAACTTGGCTCTACATAAAACAGCCATGGCAAACTTTCTTCCTCAAGAAAAACCAAAGCTATAAACGTAAAAAATTGTATTGAACACAAATATTCACGGCATTTGATTTTATGCAATAATCTCCATAGAGTAGGAATTTATTGTTTATTCTTAATTCCAAATTCAATGGAAAATATATCGAAGTATATTGCACAGATATATCTCCACCCACACCAGCAGAAAACGCAATACGCTTATTATTAAATAAATAAATTTCACCACATGGTGAAAACTCAAAAACACTTTCTGCATTATCATTTATATAATAATTAAATCCACCTTTTACCTTTAAAAAATTAAAATATTCCAAATAAACTCCTGCATTAAATCCTACATTATCATTGTCAAGACTAGTTCTATAACCGCCAAATACTCCAACTCCAATAGAAAGAGTTGCCCAAGAATAAGAATCTACATTAAAGAAAGAATCGTTTTTATAATCCTTTAGCTTAACAGAATATGACTTTCCGCTTATATATGAATTGGTCCAGTTTCTTGCTTTTCCAGATACAACTTCTATATTATGCTTTCCCTCAAACAAAGGAGAATCAACATTAAAACTTCTATTTTTAGTTACATAGCCACAGTAAATGCCGTCAATATAAAGCCTTCCATCAATAAGACTTTCAACAGTAAGTTTTGTAGTCTTGAAGTTTATTTCAAATGAACTTTTATTAGCAGTAGAAATTTTCTCTTCTTTAGGCTTTTGTTTTCCAATAGTAAAAGAAAACTTATATTCACCATTAGGTAAAAGAACAACCTTATCTTTTTTTATTTCTCCAAAGTCTTTTCCATTTATAGCTAGCTTTCCAGGGTTATTTACCTGAACTGTAACTTTTACAGCCTGAATCTGCACAGAAGTTTTCTCACCAGTTTTTACCTCTGCATTTTTTATAAAGACAAATCCATCAGCAGATTTTATTTCAACCTTATAGATTCCAGAACCAAGTTTTGAAAGTTCCAGTTCCTTTTCTGCCTCTACGTATCCATATCGTTTTCCGTTCAAATAAACTTCGCCAGAAATATTGCTTAAAAGATTAATTCCGCCAGACTTTACAAAAACATCCAAAGTCTTGTTAGCTTTAACTAGAATATTTTCAAAGAACTTTTTTTCACCAGAACGGATTTCAAGATAATATTTTCCAGACTGCAAATCTTCTATTTTTTGAGGCCCATTTTCTCTTATATGGCATTTAAAATCGCTATCAAGATACAAATCCCCTTCTATGTCGCTAGTAACAATTATGCTGCCAGTTTGCTTCACTAAAGAACTTGAACGCCCTGCAAGATAAACATCGCTTACAAGCTGACGGTATTCTCCGGGAAGCTGCTGACCTGCCGTAGCACGAAGAACATCATTTCTAACTTCCTTTAGAACTTCTTCAATAGACTTTCCTTTTTCCGTAATTCTTTTTGTGAGTGCAGGGGTATACACGCCGTCAAGAGCCGTTTCTCCGGCTTCAGCGGAATAAACGATAATTGAATTTTTAGGTTTGCGGCTTACGGCTGCAAGTCCACGGGTGTCTCCGCCGCGATGCTTGCCATTCGGAAACGGATCATTGCGGCACGAGTCAAGCACAACCACATTGGATTCCCCAACCATAAAGTCCATGACTCTATTAAGGTCAACACTGCTATCTGGAATCTGCTCTTCATCATTAATCTTTTCATTAACAGGAATAAGGTAATTTGCTCCCTGAATCTGAACCGCATGACCACCATAATGAAAAAAGGAAATTCCACCTTCTTTTTCTACTTTATTTTTAAATTCACGTAAGCTAGCAAACATTTCATTTCTGTTTGCATTTTTTACAAATGTTACAGAAAAACCGATACTTTCAAGCGCAGCTTTCAAATCCTCACCTTCCGGCACAGGCTGGCTCAAGGATTTTATCTCGCTGTAATCACCGTTCGCAATGAGCAGCGCGTTTTTGGCTTCCTGGGAGAAACAAACACTAACTGCTATTCCAAATATGCATAATTTTAATAAAGTTTTCATAATCATTTTTTTCATTTTTCTACTCCAATTTGAATTCTGAGCTTGGCTCTGTATAAAAACGTTCATTTTTAAAATCTTTTTCTTTACCGTTTAAATCTTCTTTAGAATATATTTCTTTGCAGATTTTAAACTCATCATCTTTTTTGAAATTTCCTTTACTAGATACACCGTGCATTTTTATCTCGGCAATTGCCGCTTTCAAGAATTGCTTGTATTGCTCTGAATATTCTTCTTCATTGCAGTAACGAGAAATTTTAAACAGTTCCTTAAAAAGATTTTCTTCTTCACTCAAATCCAGTTCGTTTCTTTCTTTTGCAAAGTATTTTAAAAACGAGACAGTCAAATATCTTGCAAAACTTCCGGCATAAAAAGAAACAGAATTTGCAACAGTTTGAATTTCTGAATCAACTTTTGAACAAAGAGAATTTGTGTGCATAAAAAATTCAACATCAGCAATATCTTTTAAAGCTCGCAATGCAGGACGAGCAATGTCAGTTTCTTTGTACTTGTCAGCTTCTGTTTTTAAATACTTTTTAAAATCAAGTTCATCTGGCTTGAAAAACAAAGTCATGTTTTCTTTCAATATTGTGCATCGTATAAACTTCAAAAAATCGCAGGTTTCTTTTGAAGTTTTCATTTGAGAATAATCAAGATAGCGTTTTACAGAATGAAAGCACCAACCTGTAGACCAGATGTATAATTCTTTTCCAGTCAAAAAGAATGCAGTCATCCTAGCCCAGTCCGCAGCATGTCTTTTAGAATAGCTTATAAGCTCATCAATTTCATTTTTGCAGCTTGCCTTTATTTCATTTTTAAGTCGTTCATCAAGCTGTATTTTTACTTCCTCGCTTACTTTTTCCTTTAAAAGAAATTTCGGAACTAAAATAGTTCCTGCAAAAAACAGAGCATAACCTGCAAGTAAAAAAGCAAAATCAACAGAAGATTTTCCATCAAATGCAAAAGAAGAAAAATAAACCTGATTTTTTGTATCATTAATCTTATTAGCTATAAAGTTTATAGCAGAAAAAATCGGAGATACTGCGCAAAAAATAAAACTAACTAAAAGCAAAGCAGAAATTAATGAAATGACAATTACCGCGCCCTTTGAATAAATTTTCTCTTCTACTGTTT
>ERZ1034723.1297-NODE-1297-length-11061-cov-4.545793_pt1 | contig 11061 bp, 9 predicted proteins | sample MGYA00520637_ERZ1034723 | MGnify/ENA primary metagenome ERZ1034723 (study PRJEB33766, sample SAMN09781719) | gut metagenome | biome: gut microbiome | host: Homo sapiens | place: Madagascar | study: EMG produced TPA metagenomics assembly of the PRJNA485056 data... | reverse complement strand
TTCCTGCATAATCCTCCTTCCCGTATTTACACTCATTTCTTGCTATTGTATACTTTAATAAGCTTTTAAGTTCATTTAAGGTTTCTGTGTTATTTTATAATAAGATACCAATAAGCTATGACACTGAGCTTTCGGATATAAACCATACTTTCAATAAGATTGTCAGGAGGGATGTTCCATGCGACTGTTACTTGCCGAAGATGAAAAAGAATTGTCAGCAGCCTTAACTGCTATTTTTAAACACAATAACTACTCTGTAGATGCCGTCTACAACGGTCAGGATGCTCTGGATTATCTGGAATGCGGCAACTATGATGCTGCTATTCTAGATATTATGATGCCAAAAATGGATGGTCTGACCGTTCTGAAGAAGATCCGGGCTGCCGGTAATGCCGTTCCGGTCATTATGCTGACTGCCGTCGGCGGAATCGATAGCAAGGTTACCGGTCTGGATCTGGGTGCGGACGATTATCTGACCAAGCCCTTCTCCACCAAGGAGCTCCTTGCCAGAGTCCGGGCGATCACCCGCCGCAAGGAGGATATGAGTCATTCGATCCTCATCTTTGGAGATTTATCCCTAAACCGTGCCACCTATGAATTATCCTGTGGCGAAAATCATATCCGCTTATCCAACAAGGACTTTCAAATGATGGAAATGCTTCTCATATCCCCCGGTCAGATCATCTCTACGGAGCAGTTCATGGATAAAATCTGGGGATATGACAGTAATACGGAGCTGAATGTTGTCTGGGTATATATCTCCAATCTCCGGAAAAAGCTGACACAGCTGCATTCAACCGTAACCATTAAAGCCACACGTAATCTGGGATATTCTGTGGAGGTCGCACATGCTTAAGAAATTAAAAGGTAAATTCATCCGGGTATCCATGCTTGCAGTCACGCTGGTACTGCTGCTCATTATGGGTACCATCAATATCACGAATTATGAAAGCACAAAGCAGAGTGCAGAACAGCTTTTAAACATTCTGGCCGACAATGAAGGTGTTTTTCCACAACCGGAGAAGCCGGCTGACAATCATCCATCGGCAGTCACCCCGCCATCAACAGACAATCCCCCTCTGTCAGCCGATGACCCTCCGCATAAAGAAGATACCTTTTCCCCGGAAGCGCCCTTCAATACCAGATATTTCACCGTAACTCTTGATACCTCCGGCACCACCGACACCATTGCGGATACCAATGTTACCAACATTGCTGCTATTTCCTCTGAAACCGCCGGTTCCTATGCCGAGGAACTATTTGTCAAAGGAAAAGTCTCCGGATATATAGGCAATTACCGTTACCGCCAGGTCACTTGCTCCAATGGTGATTGTATGTACATTTTTCTCGACTGCGAGCGGGACCTGCAGTCCTTTCACAACTTTCTGACTGCCAGCCTGCTGATCAGCCTTGCCGGCTTGCTTCTGATCTTTATCCTGCTTTTAATTTTCTCCGGCATTGCCGTTCATCCGATCGTCGAAAGCTATGAGAAACAGAAGCGCTTCATCACGGATGCCAGCCATGAGATTAAGACTCCGCTGGCCATCATTGATGCCAATACCGATGTCATTGAGATGGAGCACGGAGAAAGCTCCTGGACCGCCAGCACGAAAAAACAGGTAGAACGTCTGACCTCGCTGACCGAAAAGCTGGTTCTGCTTTCCAAGATGGATGAGGCACAGCCGCGGATAGAAATGCAGCCTGTCCCGGTATCCGATCTGCTGACCGATACTCTGGATTCCTTTGAGGCTGTCTGTGCGACCAGAAATATTACCCTGACCGCATCCATTGAACCGTCTGTCACTATTAACGGAAATGCGGATACCCTGCAGCAGGCATTTACGATGCTGATTGACAATGCTGTAAAATATTCGGATGGTTCCATCTCCGTTACCCTGCAGAAGCATGGCCGGATTGCCCAGCTGACCTTTGCCAATTCGGTCGCCGAGATCAAACCCGGCCGTCACAATGAGCTGTTTGAACGCTTCTACCGGCCGGACACCTCCCGAAATACACAGACCGGCGGATTTGGTATTGGGTTATCCACAGTCAAGGCGATTGTAGAAGCTCATAAGGGGAAAGTCTCCGCCAGAGCTGCCGATGCACATTCCATTCAGTTCGTATTGATTCTCCCTCTGTAATGCAGATCACATAAAATTAACAATTACTTTAAGCTTAAATTAAGGTTCCCTTGCTATCATCTAGGAAAGAAAAGCAAAGGAGCCTTATTTTATGGATATTCAAACCGTATTCAAACGTTATGAAATCAAATATTTCCTGACTCAGGCACAGATGCAGGAGCTGAAACAACAGATGGGACCTTATATGTGTGCAGATGCTCATGGAAAATCGACGATCTTAAATCTTTACTTTGATACCCCGAATGACATGCTGATCCGTCATTCTCTGGAGAAGCCGGTATATAAAGAAAAGCTTCGCCTCCGGAGCTATCAGATCCCTCAGGCGGAAACTCCGGTCTTTCTGGAAATTAAAAAAAAGTATGAGGGCGTTGTTTACAAACGGCGCATCAGCAGCTCCTACCGGCAAATGACCGATTACTTAGAACATGGCATTCCATTTTCCGACAGCCAGATCATGCATGAGATCAATTATTTCATGAGCTATTATCCGGAGCTTACGCCCCATGTCTTCCTCTCCTACGACCGGGAAGCTTTTTATGGGAAAGCAGATGCAGACTTCCGGATCACCTTTGACCGGAACATTCTCTGGCGGACCGATCAACTCACTCTGGATGCCGGAGTCTTCGGCACTCCTCTGCTTCCGGAAGACACTGTCCTTCTGGAGATAAAAACCGCCGGTGGAATGCCTTTATGGCTGACACATTTTCTGAGGAATGAGCAGCTGCAGAAATGCTCCTTTTCCAAATACGGAACGGTTTATATCCAAACCCTTAAGAATCACTCACAACCACTTTTTACTGATATGGAGGTAGCAATATGAATACTACATGTTTTAATTCAATCTTTGACTCAACCGCAACAACCCTGTCTTTGACGGATTTTCTGATCTGTCTTTTCGTTTCGCTGGGAATCGGCTTCTTTCTCGCTGCCGTCTACTCCTTCCGGACCAGATATACACAGAGCTTTTTCGGGACCATGGTCCTGCTGCCCGCTATCGTCTGCGTCGTGATCATGCTGGTAAACGGCAATGTCGGTGCCGGTGTCGCGGTCGCCGGAGCTTTCAGTCTGGTACACTTCCGGTCTGTTCCGGGCACTGCAAAAGAGATCGGTGCCATCTTTCTGGCAATGGGCGCCGGGCTGCTGACCGGAATGGGCTATATCGGTTATGCGCTGCTCTTTTCCGCAATCATGGGCATCATCACATTACTGCTGAACCTCCTCGGAATCGGTTCTCACAGCAAGTCCGAAGGGCTGACCCTGCGGATCACGATTCCGGAGGATTTAAACTATACAGACGCATTTCAGGATCTGTTTGATCTTTATACGACCCGTTCTTCCTTAACCGCAGTAAAAACAACCAATATGGGAAGCATGTTCCGGCTGACATATACGGTTTCCATGAAGAAGGATGCGGATCAGAAGGAATTTCTCGATGCGCTCCGTTGCCGGAACGGAAATCTGGAAATCAGTCTGCTCAATGACAGCACTGCCATTGCAGAATTATAAGTATCTCCCCTTGCAACCACTTACTCAAACAGGAGGTTTTTCTATGAGAAAACAGTATTTAAATCATCACACGTTTCTTGCACTTGGAGTATCCGGTCTTCTGATTCTGTCATCCCTGACCGGATGCAGCACCTCTGCAACCACCGGCTCCACAGCCTCTGCAGGTGCATCCGTTACAACAGAGTCCGGTACTTCGGATTCCACTATCACCTTCACCAGATCAGAGATGTTTACGGATCGTGACCGGGATGCTTCCTACGATACTGCCGGTGCTACCACGATCCGGTTCTCGGATGCTGCCATCACCTGTGAGAACGATCAGGTCTCCATCTTGGATTCCACCGTTACCATCTCGTCCGGCGGCACCTATATCCTGAGCGGATCCTCTGCACAGGCCCAGATCATCATTGATACGCCGGATGATGACAAGGTACAGCTGGTTCTTTCGGATCTGACACTCAGTTGTGAAACCAGTGCTCCGATCTATGTCAGAAATGCCGATAAGGTATTTATTACTCTGGCTGACGGTTCCGATAACTCCCTTTCCACTACCGGTGAATTTGTACAGATCGATGATAACAACATTGACGCGGTTATCTTTTCCAAGGAGGATCTGACGCTTAACGGAACCGGCAGTCTCACCATTACCTCTGCCTACGGTCACGGGATTGTTTCCAAGGATGACCTGGTTGTTACCGACGGAACTTACACTATGACCTGTGCCGGACATGGTCTGTCCGGAAAGAACAGTGTCCGGATCCTGGATGGCACCTTTGACCTGACTACGACCAAGGATGGAATCCATGCGTCAAATGATGATGACGAGACCCTCGGATATATCTACATTGCCGGTGGTGACTTTACCATCTGCTCACAGGATGACGGCATGCACGCCGATTCCGCTCTCTACATTGAGGATGGCACCATCGATATCACCGAAAGCTATGAAGGACTGGAGGGACAGACCATTACGATTCTGGATGGCACGATCTCTATCGTTTCATCCGATGACGGTATCAATGCCTCCAGCGGCTCCTCTGCTTCCTCCGGTAACGAGCCTCAGAAACCAGATGGCAATCGGGACACCGATACCCCTCCGGAAAAACGGGAACTCCCGGATGGCGGGCAGCCATCTGATACGACACCTCCGGATGACGGACAACAGCCGTCTGATATGACGCCTCCGGGCGGCTTCGGTGGCAATGGTGGCTTCGATATGGATGCGGATGAATCCTGCAGTCTCACGATTTCCGGTGGTGATATCTCCATTGATGCCGGCGGTGACGGAATCGATTCCAATGGTTACTTCTACATGACCGGCGGAACTGTATTCGTGGCCGGTCCGGAAAGCAATGGTGACAGTGCTCTGGATTATGGCATCTCTGCAAGCATATCCGGCGGCACCTTCCTGGCAACCGGATACTCCGGCATGGCACAATCAATTTCCGATGATTCGGAGCAATGCTCCTATATGATAAAACTCGATACTATGATTGAAGCTGATTCGTCTACTCTGACACTGACCGGTGCAGAGGGTGTGGTCTTGCTCTCGCACACAACCAATAAATCCTACAACTGTGTGATCGTCAGTTGTCCGGAGCTGACCGGTGGGGCTACTTATACACTGACCACCGGAAGCAACAGTCAGGAGATCACCCCATAATTCTCCCGTCAATCGAAAACGTCACAACCTGCCACGGAATAAACTTTCCGCTGTTTTGAAGTGCCTGCTTTGCCGCATGCTCCAGTCCGCCGCAGCACGGCACTTCCATTCTTAATATCGTAACACTCTGAATATCATTTCCTGCTATGATCTGTGTCAGCTTTTCACTGTAATCAATATCGTCCAGCTTCGGGCAGCCGATGATCGTAATCTTTCCTTTCATAAACTCCTGATGAATATTGGCATAAGCATAAGCCGTGCAATCTGCCGCGATCAGAAGCTTTGCCCCGTTAAAATACGGAGCATTGACCGGAACCAGCTTGATCTGACACGGCCACTGACCCAGCTGTGACTGCTCATTCTGCTTCTTATTCGCAAGAACCGCCTGCTCATCATAGGCTGCCGCCTCCCGCTCGGTGAATGTGATCGCTCCGGTCGGACAGTTCGGCAGACAGTCTCCCAGACCATCGCAGTAATCATCCCGCAAAAGCTTTGCCTTTCCGTTTACCATACCGATTGCCCCTTCATGGCATGCCTGCACGCAGGCACCACATCCATTACATTTTTCCTCATCAATCTGTATAATCTTTCTTATCATTGTTTTCCCTTTCTGTTTCATTTGTTTTTGAATCTGAGCCTGGAATTTGTATTTTCTGCTCATATTCTTGAATTTATAATGGGATTATAGTAGTATACAAAGAAAATTCATGTGGTCATGACCACAAAAGTGAGATTAAATGATGGAAATTTTTGAGAATCCAATCTTTCAACAATTAACCGAGCCGGAGATTCGGGAGATGCTGACTCTTGCCCGGACGCACCGCAGAACCTACACCAGACATTCCGTGATCTTCCACACCGGAGATCTGATTCAGGAAGTCGGCATCGTCCTGTCCGGAAGTGTCAATATCGAGAATGTCGATGCCTGGGGTAATACCAGTTTATTAAGTAAAATCCCCACCGGTCACATCTTTGCAGAGACCTATGTGCTCTGTCGGGAGCCCATGCTGGTAGATGCGGTTGCCGGTGAGGACTGTGAGATTTTATTTCTGCAGCTGAATACCCTGCTTGAACGGACCAATGCTTCCCAAGGCTGGTATGATCAGCTCCTGCGAAACATCCTGATGATCACTGCCCGCAAGAATCTGACTCTTTCCAATCGTATCTTCTGTACCTCAGCAAAGACGATCCGTGGCAGATTACTGACCTATCTGTCTGCGATTGCAGTCCGGACCGGAAGCTCCACCTTCCAGATTCCGTTCGACCGTCAGCAGCTGGCCGATTATCTGAATCTTGACCGCAGTGCCCTTTCCAAAGAGCTGGGCAAAATGCAGGCAGACGGTCTGATCCGATGTCATAAGAATACCTTTACACTGCTTTAAGCCTTTTTCTCCTTTGAATTCATCAGACTTAATACCAGAAGCCGGATGGCCGGGAACAATACACCGACCACCGGCCAGATGATCCAGCTTCTTCCCCAGTCATTTGTGATAAAGCTATAGCCCAGATAGACGGCTGTTGCCACGATCCAGTAAATACCGCTGAATTTCTCTGTTTTTTTATTATCACGTTTGTTTTTTCTGGTGAAATCTCCTTCTTCCAGAATCTGGTTCATGGAACTCATGATGGTGCCACCCAGGACGAAGAAAAACACACCGACACTCACCATACAGAGCAGCAGACATACCATCATCACAATATACAGATCCTGCTTAAATAATGCAATTCCGAGAAACAACGGTATCACGGAAGCCACACAGAATATTGCTCCCAGCACATTGTATTTCACATAGGTATCCTGAAACCGTTCTTTCCGCTCCTTTACCATTCCGTCCACACCATACTCTGTTTCAAAGGTGTCCATCTGTAAAAACTCGAACTTCTTTGACTTCATATCTGTCATTATAAATATAGCTACTGCGATCACAATCAGAAGCATTAATATACAAAGTCCGATTCCGGCAGCCATATTCTCTGTAATCCTGTATGCCGGCACCTCACTGGCTGCGCCAAACAAAAGTAACGCTACCGGTGATATGATACACAGAAGCGTTGCAAATGCGATCCGGACGGCTGCCTTTTTCCGCAGCTCCAGAAACTCATTCGCCATCTCCATTGTCACCTTATAGTGTGTTCCGTCCTCTTCACTCTCCTCGTCGAGTCCTATCTCATCGCTGTAAATCTCTTCTTCCAGTTCATCCTTTATCAGGTAATCGGTCGTAACTCCGAAAATCTGACTCAGCTTAAGAATCTTATCCAGATCCGGTACCGCCTGCGCGCCTTCGTATTTTGAGATTGACTGTCGGCTGACGCCTAATTTCTCTGCCAGTTCCTCCTGGGACCATCCGTTTTTCTTCCGCAGGTTCATAATCTTATCCGCTAATATCATATACTCCTCCATTCCGCCATCTATGGCTGCTTTGATGAAATCAGCATACAAATCATTCCGGTTGCAGTCTATCAAGCATCCACGGCAATCTGTCAACCGGCTGTTGCATATCCGATCATCCGCTTATAAATGGTATACTTTCCGGTTTTATCTTTCAGCAGCAATCTGTCTTGCAACGTATACACCACTGGCGGAAGCATGAGAAAGAGAATGTGTCACACCGCTTCCGTCTCCGATAATATATAATCCCTTGTAACAGCTTTCCAGATGTTCATCCAGTTCTACTTCCATATTATAAAACTTCACTTCCACACCATAAAGCAAGGTATCATCATTGGCAGTTCCCGGTGCGATCTTATCCAGTGCATAAATCATCTCGATGATACCATCCAGAATCCGCTTCGGCAGTACCAGGCTCAAATCACCCGGTGTCGCAGCTAAGGTCGGCTCTACCAGTCCCTCTGCGATCCGCTTGTCATTGCTGCGTCGTCCCCGGACCAGATCACCGAACCGCTGTACGATCACGCCGCCACCCAGCATATTGGACAGCCGTGCAATACTCTCACCATAGCCGTTACTGTCCTTAAACGGCTCTGAGAAATGCTTGGATACCAGCAATGCAAAGTTCGTATTCTCTGTCTGCTTATCTGCGCCCTCATAGCTGTGACCGTTTACGGTTACAATTCCATTTGTATTCTCATTTACTACGATTCCTTTCGGATTCATGCAGAAGGTTCGGACCGAATCCTCAAACTTCTGTGTCCGGTACACGATCTTACTCTCATATAGCTCATCCGTCAGATGTGAGAAAATAACAGCCGGCAGCTCTACCCGGACACCAATGTCCACCCGGTTGGACTTCGTATGAATCTGCAGCTCCCGACAGATCTTCTCCATCCACTTGCTGCCACTGCGTCCTACGGAAATTATGCACTTTTCCGCATCATAGCTCTGTCCGTCCTCACAGTAAATACGATACTCCTCATCAATAGCTTCTACCGTCTTTACCGGTGTATCAAAATAAAAGTCCACCCGTTCCTTTAATTCCGCATACAGGTTCTCCAGCACAATAAAATTAATATCCGTCCCCAGATGACGTACCGATGCATCTAAAAGATTTAACTTATTCTGCAGACAGAGCTTCTTAAACCCACTGCCGGAGGTAGAATAAAGCTTCGTTCCCTCACCGCCGAATTTCATATTGATCTCATCCACATATTCCATTAATTCAATGGCCTGTTTTCTTCCTATATACTCATATAACGTACCGCCAAACGCATTGGTGATATTGTATTTTCCGTCTGAAAATGCACCGGCTCCGCCAAATCCGCTCATGATCGAACAGCTCTTACAATTAATACAACTCTTAACCTTCTCTCCGTCGATCGGACAATGGCGCTTCTCCAATGCATGGCCGGCCTCAAATACAGCAATCTTCATCTCCGGGTTCTTCTGCACCAGCTCATATGCAGAGAAAATTCCTCCCGGTCCCGCTCCAATAATAATCACATCATATCTCATATAACCTACCTGCCTTTCAATCTATGCCTTTTATTTTTCTCATACTGCATTCCTCTCGTTGCCATAACCGAGATAAGATGACACTGCATCTTCCTTGTCTCCATAACTGCCGCAAAATAAAAACAGCTGCCGCAAATGCTTCAGAATCCCATGGGGATGCTTCTGTCATTTGCGGCAGCCGACTCGTGATCGCAAATAATATGTCCTCTTTTAACGTATCATATATCTGCTTAAATGTAAATTGTCAATTCCTATAAATCCATGCGGTTTATCATCTATTCTGCTTCTGTTTTTGGCTGTGCCTTTGTAGTAAACAGCTTCTTCAGACAGCTGAATGCGACCAGTACACCCAGTACCATCAGCAGGATGGCTACTATGAACTGCAGACCGTCTACCAGCAGAGTTGCCTGACCGTTTACCATATTGGCAACCAGTGCGATCGTCTTCTGAACCAGTGCGGTAAAGGTAACTGCCAGCATGATAAACATTGGTGCATATAATGTCCAGCCGGTTCTTCCGGTCGTCTTTAAGAATACGGAAAGTGCGATCAGCACCAGAGCAGCCAGCAGCTGGTTGGCAGAACCGAACAATGGCCATACATTGCTGTATCCACCCAGAGTCAACAGATATCCGAAGAACAGTGTGATCACAGTTGCAAAATACTTATTGGTCAGAACTCTCTGCCATACCGGCATCTTCGCAGGATCTGTTGTATCACCATAGAACAGCTCCTGGAATGACATACGGCCGATTCTGGCTACGGAGTCCAGAGAGGTCAATGCCAGTGCAGATACGCACATGGTCATGAATACGGTTGCAAACTGTACAGGAAGTCCAAGCTTTTCAAGGAATCCGGCAACGCCGCTTGAGAAAATAGCAAATGGTGTACCATCCGGCTTGGTTCCGTTAACAGCAACTGCACCAACAACTACCAGAGAGATAATACCAAGTAAGGACTCTACTACCATGGCTCCATAACCAACCATCGGCATATCCTTTTCATTACTGATCGTCTTGGATGAAGTACCGGAGGATACCAGACTGTGGAATCCGGATACTGCGCCACAGGCAATCGTGACAAACAATGTCGGGAACATCGTGCTTCCGTTTACATTAAATCCGTTAAACGCATTCAACTGCATGGATGGATGTGCAACTACAACACCGACAACCGCACCGGCGATCATACCAAGCAGCATAAAGGTTGTCATATAATCTCTTGGCTGCATCAACAACCACATTGGCATAACCGATGCCATAAACAGATAAGCCATAACGATGTAGATCCATGCAGACTTTGTTGCATATAATGGTAAATGCATACCGATCGCAAACATTGCAACCAGCAATGCAATCGCGATGATTGCACGCACGATCTCATTCATCTTCTTTACATGCTTCTGGATCAGTCCAAAGATAATTGCTGCAACGATAAACAGCATGGAGATGGAGGCTGCTGCCGCATTCGCATAACTGGTTTCCGCAGTCATACCTTCTACTCCTTTTCCGACGAAGGTACCGGCAACCATATCTGTAAAAGCTGCGATAACAAGCAGTGTAAACAACCAGCAGAACAGCATAAACAGCTTTCTACCACCCTTACCGATATACTTCTCGATTACCATACCAATGGATTTACCCTCGTTCTTTACCGATGCATACAATGCACCGAAATCCTGAACCGCTCCGAAGAACAGGCCACCAAGGATCAGCCAGAGCAGTACCGGCACCCAGCCAAACACAGATGCCAGAATTGGTCCGGTAACAGGACCTGCTCCTGCAATGGATGAGAACTGATGTGAGAAAACCGTAAACTTGGAAGATGGCACATAGTCCTGTCC
>ERZ1034723.1279-NODE-1279-length-11172-cov-5.449042_pt1 | contig 11172 bp, 10 predicted proteins | sample MGYA00520637_ERZ1034723 | MGnify/ENA primary metagenome ERZ1034723 (study PRJEB33766, sample SAMN09781719) | gut metagenome | biome: gut microbiome | host: Homo sapiens | place: Madagascar | study: EMG produced TPA metagenomics assembly of the PRJNA485056 data... | reverse complement strand
CTTCAGCGCCGCCTCCTCACGCTCTGCGCGTAAATTCTTCTGCAAATCAGCCAAACGGGAAGCCCCCTCAGCCTTGTCGACAACATATGCCGGCATTACAGTTTCCTTAGCATCCGTCATCTTATTCTACCGTAGCCGGGTTTTCGTCAACAACCCACGGCAGGCCGAACTTATTCAGCATATCCATGTACGGATCCGGATCGAATTCTTCCACATTGAATACGCCCTTGCCCTGCCATTGCTTGGTAATAACCAGAGCAGTACCGATCATCGCGGGAACGCCGGTGGTGTAGCTGATAGCCTGAGAGCCGACCTCTTTGTAGCATTCCTGATGGTCGCAGACATTATAAATATAAATGGTCTTTTTCTTGCCATCTTTGGTACCGGTGAAGATACAGCCGATATTGGTCTTACCTACGGTGCGAGGACCGAGGGAAGCAGGATCCGGCAGCAGCGCTTTAAGGAACTGAATAGGAACGATTTCCTTGCCTTCATAGTTAATCGGCTTGGTGGACAGCATGCCAACGTTCTCCAGGCACTTCATATGTGTCAGATAGCTTTGGCCGAAGGTCATGAAGAAGCGGATGCGTTTTACACCGGGAATATTCTTCGCCAAAGATTCAATTTCCTCATGGTGCAGCAGATACATATCCTTCATGCCAACCTCAGGGAAATCATACTCGCGTTTAATAGCCATAGCCGGGATTTCTACCCAATGACCATTTTCCCAATAGGAGCCGGGAGCAGAAACCTCACGCAGGTTAATTTCAGGGTTGAAGTTGGTAGCAAACGGATAACCATGGTCGCCGCCGTTGCAGTCCAGAATATCAATAGTTTCGATTTCATCAAAATAATGCTTCAGTGCATAAGCAGAAAAAACACTGGTAACACCGGGGTCAAAGCCGGTGCCGAGCAGAGCCATGATGCCGGCCTGCTCAAATTTTTCTTTATAAGCCCATTGCCAGGAATAATCGAAGTAAGCAGAGAAGCCCTCTTCCTTGCAGCGCTTGTCATAAACTGCACGCCATGCAGGATCGTCAATGTTTTCCGGCTCATAGTTAGCGGTATCGATGTAATCAACCTTGCATTCCAGGCAGGCATCCATAATAGTCAGGTCCTGATAAGGCAGAGCAACATTCAGCACTGCGTTTGGCTGGTAAGCCTTAATCAGCTGTACAAGCTGTTCCTTGCTGTCAGCGTCAACCTGTGCTGTAGTAATCACAGTAGAGGTCGTGGGCTGCAGCTTTTCCTTAACTGCGTCACATTTAGACTTCGTACGGCTGGCAATGCACAGCTCGGTGAAAACATCACTGTTTTGGCAGCATTTTGCGATAGCTACGCCGGCAACACCGCCGCAGCCGATTACTAATAATTTACTCATAATTCAAATCATCTCCTGTTCATAAATTTAAATCAATTATTTTTCTTCTTCTTCCAGCATATCTTCCACATACTTCGGCAGCATAAACGCTCCCTTATGCAGATGCTCGGAATAATACCATGTTTTAATACCACGCTCCAGCCACTTCTTGGCATCAAAATCCTTCAGCGGATGATATTTCTTAGAAGCGAAGCCAAACAGCCAGTAGCCGGAAGGACAGGTCGGAATGTGCGCCTGATATACACGGCTGATGGGAAAGCTGTGGCTGGCCTTGCGGTGCATGGCGCGGCAGGTTTCCTCATCCTCATCGTAGAAGGGACTGCCATGCTGATAAACCATGATACCGTCCTCCTTGAGCGCACGGAAGCAGTTACCGTAGAATTCCTTGGTAAACAGGCCCGCTGCATGACCTAAGGGATCGATAGCATCGCTGATAATCAGATCGTATTCATCAACCTTGGTACGCAAAAAGCGCAGGCCGTTAGCGTTGAAAACTGTTACACGCGGGTCGTCAAGACCACAGGCGTTATCGGGAAAATAGTCGCGGCAGACATCGATAAAAACATGGTCTGTCTCTACTACGTCGATTTCCTCTATTTCATCATAATGCGTCAGCTCGCGCGCTACACCGCCGTCGCCGCCGCCGATTACCAGTACCTTGCGCACATGCGGATGCACTGCCATAGGCACATGAACAATCATTTCGTCATAAACAAATTCGTCCTTTTCTGAAAAGACTATGGTACCGTCACAGCTGATAAAGCGGCCGAATTCCTTAGATTCAAAAACGTCTATTCTTTGGAAATCCGTATCCGCACCGAAAAGCTGCTTTTCGATTTTGATATCCAGCTTCACATCTTCTGTATGATAGTCAGAAAACCATAGCTCCATTTAATCACGTCCTTTATACTAATACATTGATATTATTAACATCCGGATCCTCAGGTCCCTGCATGGAGCAACCCTTTTCCTTAGCGTAAATAATATAATCGATAATATCCTTGGTAATAACCTCACCCGGCGCCAAAATAGGAATTCCCGGCGGGTAGCACATTACAAACTCACTGCAGATGCGTCCCGCAGTTTCGCGTATAGGCAAAGATTCGTCCTTGGCATAAAAAGCCTTCTGCGGCGAAACAACAACCTTAGGCGCGATATATTCGGTATTGAGCATTTGCGACGGATCCTTGGAATACAGGCGCTTGATATCCGCCAAAGCACCTACAAGACGTTCAATATCCTGAATACGGTCACCGATAGAAATATAAGCAAGAATATTGGCGATATCACCGAACTCAATCTGGATATCATATTCATCGCGCAGCAAATCATAAACCTCGATGCCTGCAAGACCAATATCACGCGTATAGACCGAAAGCTTGGTAACATCAAAATCATAAATACTGCTGCCGTTTTTCAGCTCGCGTCCGTAAGCATAAAAGCCGCCGATAGAATTAATTTCCTCGCGGGCATACTCCGCCATCTCCTGCACCTTGCCGAAGGATGCCTCGCCGCGCATATACAGGTTACGGCGGGAAATATCCAGGCTGGAAAGCAGAAGATACGAAGCACTGGTAGTCTGAGTCAGATTAATAATCTGGCTTACATACTCCCAGTTAACATTCGGGCCCGTCAGCAAAAGGCTGCTCTGCGTCAGGCTGCCGCCTGATTTGTGCATGGAAACAGATGCCATGTCAGCGCCGGCCGCCATCGCATTAACAGGCATATTTTTTCCGAAATAAAAATGTGTACCGTGTGCCTCATCTACCAGGCAGAGCATGTTATGCTCATGCGCCAGCTTGACTATAGAACGCAAATCCGAACAGATACCATAATAAGTAGGATTGTTTACGAGCACTGCCGTAGCATCGGGATTTGCCTTAATCGCCTTAGCTACCTCGCCGATCTCCATCCCCAGAGAAATTCCCAGCTTACTGTCAACCTGCGGATTGATATAAACGGGGATCGCGCCATTAAGCACCAGCGCGTTAATCACACTTTTGTGTACATTGCGCGGCAGGATAATTTTATCGCCTGCCTTACAGGAGGACAACACCATGCTTTGCACGGACGAGGTCGTACCCCCTACCATAAAGAATGCGTGTGCCGCACCGAAAGCCTCTGCTGCCAGCTCCTCTGCGTCACGGATTACCGAAACAGGATGGCAGAGATTATCAAGAGGCTTCATGGAATTGACATCCAGGTTTACGCATTTTTCTCCCAGCAGCTCACGAAGCTCCGGGTTGCCACGACCGCGCTTATGACCTGGTACATCAAACGGTACAACGCGTTTTTTACGAAAACGCTCCAGTGCCTCGTACACCGGAGCAGAAGTTTGTGATAAATTTCCCATTTTCTTCTCCAAAGCATAAAAAAATAAAAGGACAGATGATATTTTCTTCTGTCCCTTTATCGTAACATTTTTAACCTGTTTCAGCAAGAGTTTTAAGAGTAACTAAGCAAAATCTTAGCCAATTCAGTTTATCTCATCGTTAGCGAATTTTACAAAATTATTAATTCCCAGTCCCGGAGCTACCATCGGGAGCACCATATTTTTAGGATTAACGCAAACCTCTATAAGATAAGGCTTCCTGCATTCCCACGCTTTGGTCACTGCCTGAGCCAAAGCCTCCGGCGTATCCGCATGCTCACCTTCAATTCCGAAGGCAGCAGCATATTTTACAAAGTCAACATAGCCGGGCAGCTCGCAGGCCGTAAAGCGTTTGGCAAACTGCACCGTCTGCAGCTGGCGTATCATTCCCAGTCCGCTGTTATTGAACACTATAGCGATAACAGGCACATTATTGCTGGCAATAGTAAAAAGCTCGCTGCCTGTCATCTTAAAGCCGCCGTCACCGCTTATACTGATGACACGGCTCTGCGGACGCGCCATCTGTGCGCCTAACGCAGCAGGCAGACCGAATCCCATCGTTCCCAATCCGCCGCTTGTCAGCCACTGGCGGGCAAACTGTATCTTCAAATGCTGCGCTGCCCACATCTGATGCTGGCCTACGTCCGTAGTAATAATATAATCCTTGTCCTTGAGCACCGGATTCAATGCTTTAAAGAACTTGGGCGCCTCTTCATTTCCAAAATCATCGTCCATCCCCGGCCAGGAGTTTATTTTGTCCCACCACGAGCTCAAATCGTGCGGCTGCGCTGCCTTTTCCAACGCATTCAGCGTTGCCACCATATCGCCGGTGATGCCTATGCCCGAATCAATATTTTTATCTACCTCAGCAGGGTCGATATCCAAATGGATAATAAGCTTGTTGGCACTGTAGCTGCTGCGTTCGCCTGTAACGCGGTCATTAAAGCGGCTGCCGACAGCCAAAATCAGGTCAGCTTCCTTAACGGCATTATTGGCACGTTCATGTCCATGCAGGCCTGTCATTCCCAAAAACAGCTGTCTGTAGGCACTAATCGCACCAAGCCCCATCAACGTGCTGACAACCGGGATATGCAGCTTTTCACACAAATGCATGGCATCATATTCTGCATTGGCATTGATAACGCCACCGCCGACCAGCATTACCGGACGCTTTGCCTTATTGATAGCCGCTGCGGCCGCTGCCACACGTTCAGCATCAGGCTCCAACGGCTGCAGCTCCGCCAAACGGGCTTCCTCAAAATCTATCAGCGCCGTCTGCACATTGCGCGGCACGTCTACCAACACCGGTCCCGGGCGTCCTTCACGCGCCAGCTGGAAGGCAAGGCGCAATGTCTGCGCCAGGTTTTCCGGCTTTTTAACTAAAAAATTATGCTTGGTAATAGGCATTGTAATACCGGTGATATCTACCTCCTGGAACGCGTCATGGCCAATAAGCGCCCTGTTTACCTGCCCTGTAATAGCCACCACAGGTACGGAATCCAAAAATGCCGTTGCCAGACCTGTGACCAGATTGGTTGCACCGGGACCTGATGTAGCTATACACACGCCAACCTTACCTGAAGCACGCGCAAAGCCGTCTGCCGCATGCGCAGCACCCTGCTCATGCGCCGTTAATATATGCTGTATCGGACTTTGCCGTAATGCATCATAAAAAGGGAGAATCGCACCCCCGGGATATCCGAAAACCGTTGTTACCCCTTCTTCTGCCAGTATTCTGCACATAATCTCTGCGCCGCTTAACTGCATACGCTCACTTCCTTCCGCAAATCTATCTCTTATATTGCCGCATGACCATCATCCAGCGGCGGCCATTCAAAACGTGATTTCTCCACAGCCAGCGACGTATCGCCGCGCTCTAAAGCAACAAGGCCGGTCTGTACCATTTCGGTTACGCCGTACGGGCGCATGACATCAACAAAAGCCCGCAGCTTGCCTTCATCACCTGTAGCAACAAATATCAATGACTCACCGGTTACATCCACTGCATGCGCACGGAACACTTCCGCCAGCTGCAGCAGCTCCGGACGCTTATTGCCGGCCTTTACCTTAACCAGAATAATACTGCGGGTAGCACTGGATTTAGGAGGAAGCACCTTGACACGCTCTACCTCAACCAGCTTCGCCAGCTGTTTGGTAACCTGGATAATGGTCGGCTCGTCAGCCTCCATCGTCACTGTCATACGTGAGAACTCCGGATTTTGCGTCGTGCCTACGCCAAGCTGTCAATATTGAAGCCACGACGTGAAAACATGCCTGCTACACGCATCAGTACGCCAGGCTGATTACGTACAACAATCGATAAAATCTGCTCCATATCTTTCCCTCCTGCAATAACATGTCTACAGTTCTGATGCTCTTACAAATCTGTCAGGCTTGCCGGCATCATCTAATCAGTGTTTTTTTATTATTTCAGCAAGCAGTTTTTTTGTCAACAGAAAGTGTAATATTTGTAAATTATTTTTCGATTGCAGCTTATTAGTGTAAACACTATTACAGATTTCAGTGTACAAAAAAGCTCACGCAGCTATTGCTACGTGAGCAGTAAAACCTCCAACAGCATTCTTTTGTTTAACAGTTGAAGAATATAATCAAAAAGCTCACGTGACCATTCCACGTGAGCTTAATTTATAAAGTTGGTGCGAGTGACAGGAATCGAACCTGCACGCCGAAAGGCGCTAGATCCTAAGTCTAGTGCGTCTGCCAGTTCCGCCACACTCGCATATAAAATATTATATCATAACAAGAACATCTATGGCAACTGTCCATGTAAACAAAAAGCCGTCCTTCTTTCGAAGAACGGCCTTAAATTCGTGGTGATCCACCCGAGACTCGAACTCGGGACACCCTGATTAAAAGTCAGGTGCTCTACCAACTGAGCTAGTGGATCATTGGCTGGGGCGGCTGGACTCGAACCAACGCATGCGGGAGTCAAAGTCCCGTGCCTTACCGACTTGGCTACGCCCCAAGCTTATTAGTGGTTATTCAGATTTATCCAAATCTGAAAAGGTGGGGTGACTGGTGGGAGTCGAACCCACGCGTAACGGAGCCACAATCCGCCGTGTTAACCACTTCACCACAGCCACCATCTTGTTTCCAAGCTGAATAGCTTGGCGACGAATAGTATTATACTATATTCCCGGCACTGCGTCAATAGGAAAATTTAATTTTTATAAAAAATTTTACGGCAATCACCGGACATAGTCAAAAATTGCTTCGCAGCAGTTAATCAGCGGCGGGCAATAACTTCAATTTCTACATGAGCGCCTTTAGGCAGAGCTGCTACCTGTACAAAGGAGCGTGCCGGCGGCTCAATCTTAAAGGTTTTTGCATAAACAGCATTAATAGCATCAAAATTCTTGATGTCATCTACAAAAATAGTAGTTTTTACAACATCCATGAATCTGAAGCGTGCTTCCGTCAGGATAGCCTCAATATTGTCTAAAACCTGCTGAGTTTCAGCTTCGATAGAGCTTTGAACCATTTCACCTGTTTCCGGATTGATAGCAATCTGACCGGATACAAACAGAATAGAACCTGCCAATACAGCTTGAGAATAAGGACCTAAAGCTTTGGGTGCATTTGTTGTTGCAATAACTTCCATGATTAAAGTCTCCTTTGCTACTTTTTTATTTACGGGCAAAGTATTTTTTCGCCCACTCTATAGCCGAAGGCGTTGCGGCCATACCGCCGCCTGCGGTTTCCTTCAAAGCACAGGGAAGTGCATCCCCCACGCTCTTCATGGCATCAATTGCTTCATCAGCATTAATAAAGCTGCTGATTCCGGCCAACGCCAGTTCAGCTGCCAACAGTGCCTGCAAAGCACAGGCTCCGTTACGTTTAATGCAGGGTACTTCTACCAGGCCTGCCACAGGATCGCAAACAAGGCCCAGCACGTTTTTAAAAACAACCGCTACTGCTGTACCAACCTGCTGCGGTGTGCCACCCAGCATAGAAACCGCAGCACCTGCTGCCATCGCCGCAGCACTGCCGCATTCTGCCTGACAACCACCCATAGCACCTGCCAGAGAAGCGCGCTCGTTGATTACCATACCAATACTGCCGGCAACCACCATACCACGCTGCAAGGTTGCAGCATCCAGTCCGCAGTGCTTTTTCAGGGTGAAGAACACTCCCGGAAGTACGCCGCTGGCACCTGCGGTAGGAGCAGCAACTATACGTCCCATAGCCGCGTTGCACTCGCCAACTGCCGTAGCATATATAACGGCATCTAAAGCCTTCTCGCCCAAAAGATTGACAAAGCCTTCAGCACCGGCTGCTGCAGCCAACTTTTTGGCATCGCCGCCGGTCAGACCACTGTGAGAGCGGACACCTGATAACCCATGCTCTACTGATTTCTCCATAACGTCCAGCATTTCCTGCATCTTCGCCAGTAAATCTTCCTGACTGCATTCCAGCTCGCGCATATTGTAGTCTATAAGAAATTCGTCTAACGGTTGCTGCCATTCAGCAGCCTCTTTAATCCAGCTGTTCAAAGACAGCATTTCTTTTTTCATGCTGCACCCCTTACAAAACACTGGCGATAAAACGCACCGATTCTATCTGCTGCAGCGCACTGATAAGATTGATAATCTCCTGCGGCACTGCCTCATCACATTCAATAACCATAGATGCCATACCGCCCTTGTCGCTGCGGAACAAGCGCATTGTAGCAATATTTACGCCGGCATTGGCCAAGGTACTGGTAACCAGCGCAATAACACCTCTTGTATCAATATGCACTGTCAAAATAGCAGGCAGGCGTCCAGTGAGCTCTACAGGGAACCCGTCAATTTCCGTAACCTGTACCTGACCGCCGCCAACAGAAGAACCGACGATATCACAACGGGCACCATTTTCTGCAGTCAGCTTAAAAAGCACAGTGTTGGGATGAGCCTTATTGCCCAAATCAATTTTATGATAGGAATATTCCAGGCCGTTTTTCTCCGCAAAGCTGCCAGCCTGCGGAATGCGTTCATCATCCGGCAGCCAGCCCATCAGGCCGGCAAGCAGCGCCATATCCGTGCCGTGTCCCTTATAGGTTTCGGCAAAGGAGCCATGCAGATAAATTTCTGCCTTTACCGGCTTAGCGCCAAGAATACTGGCGGCCAAAAGTCCCAGACGAACAGCACCGGCAGTATGCGAGCTGGAGGGACCAATCATCACCGGTCCGATAATATCCAAAATACTCATAAAGCACCTCTATTCATCACTGGCCAGCGAACGATGTGCCAATCCGACACACAGCTCATTGAGATTCAGCACGCCAACGCCCATATAAATAGCAACACAAAGATGCTCTCCGGCGCGGGCAATACCGATTTTGCCGCCGACGTTAAAGCCAAAGGCCTTAACCTTTACCTGTTCCAGTGCTTCGTGCGCCGCTCCGGCCACAGCACCGGCACCTACATGAGATTCGGTTACCAGTCCCTGACGCTGCGCAGCAACTACAGCGCGCTCGACAATTTTTACAATAGAAGGAATAAATTCACCGCCAAAATCAACAGCTGTTGAGCGGATGCCATGCTCCGCCAGACGTTCCTTTACCTTCGTTTCCTCCACGCGACTGGAGGTCAGTGCAATGCGCAAGGCAGCACGGCCGATTTCAATGCTGTTGATGCAGCTTTTACCACATTCATGCATGTTAGTCACACCCCTCACAAAACTAATTTTATACAGCAGGTGCAGAGATTATTAGTCCTCTTCGGGAACCTCCACAACCTCTTTGATTTTATTTTTATCCAGCATTGCTACCAACAAGAAGGTAATAATGCAGATAGGCCATTCAAAGTAAATTACTTCATTGGCAAAAAGCGGTTTGATGCCTGCCAGCGGGCTGCCGGGAACAAACCAGAGAGCAATGCCGAGAAGGCTCACCAATGTAGTCCAGAAAGCAGAGCTGCGACGGCACAGGCCGGGAGCGAACATCGTAAAGAAGAATACACAGGTCAGGCCGCAGGTCATAGACAAACCGGCAATCATTGTCTTAACAATGCCTGCCGCATTGAAGGCAAACCACAGAGTAATCAGGCCGACAGCAAAAACAGACAGACGATTGATGATGACAAATTTATTTTCCGCAACAGTAGGATTAATAAAGCGTTTGTAAATATCATTACTGAAGAGCGTAGCCGCACCCAGCAGAATAGTGCAGGCAGTAGATACATCCGCAGCCCACAAAGCAGCCAGAGTTACACCGCCGGCAAGAGGATCCAGAGTCATAACAACCTTAGGCATAGCAAGTGCAGCCTGCGCCACCGGCATTTCCGGATACATTGCCTTGCAGACAACACCCAACACAGCGCAGATGAAGCCAACCGGGAAAATCATCAGGCCGGCCAGAACATAACCGTTGCGGGCAGCCTTAGCATTTTTCGCACCGCAGGCAATCTGTACAGGGCCCTGCGCAGTAATAGTCTGGGTAATCATAACGATAATCCAGCCAAGAATAGTAGCAAAAGCCAGGCCTGCTACCGGACTGCCCATAACCTCGGGATTAGGCAGCTTACTGAGTACTGCGTCCCAACCGCCTACGTTGGATACAGATTGGATTGCAGAGTAGATAATACCGATATAAATCAAGGTAACGCTGACGATATTTGCCAGACCGCTGGACCAAAGACCGCCAATCAGTGTAATACCGATAAATACCACGGCACTCATAATCATACCGCCATGGAAGGAGAAAATCTCCGGCAACAGCGAGGATAAAATCGCACCGCCTGCCATATACTGCAAAGCAGTAATAACGCACATAATGATAACCAGACCAATCGCAGCGATGGCACGGCCTTTAGTATCATAATAGAACTCAAAGAATTCCGGAATAGTGGAAACCTTCATGGAACGCAGCTTACCTGCTGCCAAAAGGCCCATAACAATAGCACCGATAGACCAGGCACCGTTATACCAGCCTGCTGCCAGACCAACACTGAAAGCACGCTGTGCTACGCCGACTGTAGAAGCAGCACCGACTGCCAGACCGGTAACATTTACAGCTACCAGAATCGTGTTCAGCTTACGTCCGGCCAGCAAAAACGCTGTTGAACCCGAATCAGCCTTGTGCTTAACCCACAAGCTGATGCCAAAAAGCAACGCGATGTACACTACGACAATTACCAACTGAATAGACATAAAAACTACACTACCTTTCTTCCATGCTACAAAAGCATAATACTTGTGCTGTAAGAATATAAACCATGCTACCATGCTACCATCCTACAACGTACAATAATTTGTCTTATATTATACCAACTTTTTTTAGTAAATTAAAGCTCCCGCCAAAACTTTTCTGCAGCGGGAAATTTTTTGAAATAAAATTTACGTAAAATCTTTCTTGCGCAAGCATAAGAAAAAGGATTTTATTTATTTTTGTCGAATTGTCTAATGTATGTTGTAATAC
>ERZ1034723.1278-NODE-1278-length-11197-cov-5.602405_pt1 | contig 11197 bp, 14 predicted proteins | sample MGYA00520637_ERZ1034723 | MGnify/ENA primary metagenome ERZ1034723 (study PRJEB33766, sample SAMN09781719) | gut metagenome | biome: gut microbiome | host: Homo sapiens | place: Madagascar | study: EMG produced TPA metagenomics assembly of the PRJNA485056 data... | reverse complement strand
CCCACAGGCGGCGGTTCGGGCGGTCAGGCGGACGACAGCGCCGCAAGGGCTGTTATGGGGCTTCCCCCTCTCGCCACAAAGTAAGGAGGACGGCATGAACAAAGCAAGAGATGAGCCTTGTTTATCTTTGATTTAAGATGAACGAGGCTATTTTTATACACTAAAAGGAGGAATTTACATGGCAAATGCTATCGCACTTTTCAAGAAGTACATTGACCTGCTGGACGATGTTTACAAGGCTGCTTCCTGCTCTTCCGTGCTGGATATGGACGGCTCCCTTGTACAGGCGGGCGCAAACGCAAACGAGATCATTATCCCCAAGATAAGCATGGACGGTCTGGCTGACTACTCCCGCAACGGCGGTTATGTTCAGGGCAATGTGGAGATCACCAACGAGACCGTAAAGTTCAACTACGACAGAGGACGCAAGTTCAGCGTTGACGCTATGGACAACGAGGAGACTGCGGGTCTGGCGTTCGGCAAGCTTGCAAGCGAATTTATCCGCACCAAGGCTGTTCCCGAAATGGACGCTGTACGCTTTGCCTCTTACGCCGCCATCAACGGAATCGGTTCAAAGACTGAGACCATCAGCGGTGCCGAGGCGTTCATGGATTCGGTAAGAGAGGGCGTGAACGTACTGGACGAGGCGGAAGTCCCTGCGGACGGCAGATATCTTTTTGTTACACCCACCCTTTACAATGCGGCTCAGAGCCTTTACAGCTATGTTTCCAAGAGTGTGCTTGAGGGCTTTGCTGGCATTATCAAGGTGCCTCAGTCACGCTTCTGGACTGCTGTTTCCCTGCTCAACGGCACATCTTCCGGTGAGGAGATAGGCGGCTTCAAGAGAGCCGAGGCGGTGTATGAGGTGACAACTGCCCAGCCCGATGACTGGAGCACAAACTACAAGGATTATTACACCGTTTCCGACGGCGTTTACTCCCCTGTTACAGGAAACAGCGCTCCCGGCTGGACTGCAGGCAAGTATTACAAGCAGACCTCCGCAGGCGGTGCGCCTATCAACTTTATGATAGTTCACAAGCCTGCTGTTATCCAGTTCGGCAAGCACACTGTAAGCAAGGTCATCTCCCCCGACGCTAACCCCGATGCGGACGCATACATCTTCTCCTACCGTGCTTACGGTCTCACCGACGCCTACGAAAACAAGGCTGCGGGCATTTACTGCTCTCACGCCTGACTGCTGAATTTCAGCAAAGGAGCTGAGAATGGCATACGCTGATTACACTTTTTACAGCGAGGTTTTTCACGGCACCATGAGCGAGGCGGACTTTGCAAGATTTGCGGAGCCTGCCTCTGCTTATATTGACGCTGTTACATTCGACAGGATAACTCCCGAGCTTCTGGCGGACGAAAACATTGGCGGCAAAATACGCCGTGCCTGCTGCGCCTGCGCTGATGATATGTATTCATGCGGCAGGGCGGCAGATGTGAAGTCCGAGACCATAGGCAGCTATTCCGTGACCTACGGCGACAGGTCTCAGGCGGAGGTATCTTCGGCGAGGTACAATGCGGTGAAGATATATCTGGGGAATGTTTATGCGGGCGGCGTGAAGCTGATGTTTAGGGGGTGTGGGTGATGATAACCAACGGCATATGCACCATTTTCAGGACAGCGGGAAAGACCGTCTTAAAGGCAGGCACATTCCCCTGCATGTGGCAGGAGGTCAAAGCCTATGAAGTGCAAAAATACGGCGAGGAAAACGCCGACACTGCCAAGGTATTTATCCCCGACATCGCTGCCGATATCCGAAAAGGCGACTACATATTTTTCGGGGAAATGAGTGACCCCACCGACAAGGAGCTGTACAGCGGCCTGCACGTACACAGCATAACGGTGAACAACTTCGGGTCCCGAAGTATGCGGCACATAATGCTGGGAGTAAGATAGGAGTGATAAGATGATAGTTTTCAAGCCCATGAGCGCTGAACAGATCTGCATAAATCACAGGCTGGCGCAGGGCGGGTCTGTACAGAAATTCATAGACAGCGAATGCCTGAGGCGCTGCGACAGGTACACCCCCAAGGACACAGGCGAGCTTATCCGCTCAGGCATAAGAGGCACGGTGATAGGCTCAGGTGAGCTTGTCTATACCGCTCCCTATGCCCGCAAGAATTACTACAGCAACAGCGGCCACGGAGCAAGCGGCACGGCGAGAGGCGGTCTGAGAGGACGGCTGTGGTTCGAGAGAATGAAGGCAGCTCACGTTCACACTATCCTTGCGGGAGCTGCTCAGATAGCGGGGTGCAGATATCGTGGTTGATTCTGTTATTGAATCCCTGTGGGACTTCCTCTGCGGCTGCCCTTTGCTGGCAGATTACACCATGCAGGTGAATTTCCGCAGCGATGACATCGACTGTGCGGGCATTGTGGAGGACAGCACGGAGGTATTGCAGACATATCTCTGCGGCAGCGAGCTTAAAGCCATGCACGCCTCTCTCTTCCTGGGCAGCTTGTCGGACGATGACCTGCGCAGGATACAGACCAGCGCTTTTCTGGACGATCTGCGCAGGTGGTTTTTGAACGTGCAGGAGCTTCCCGCTCTCCCCGAATACCGCACGGCTCAGGATATACGCATGGACGGAGCTGTACCTTTTGAGTACGAAAAGGACGGAAAGAAATGCACGTATCAGATGAGCATAACCCTTGAATACATTGAAGAAAGGAATGTTTGTTAATGGCAAATACGATAGTTAAAAGGACCCAGCTGGAACATTACATGGACGTAGGCTCCGCTGAAACGCCTCAGTGGGCAAGAATGGGCGACGGCTGGTCAAAGTTCGATGACGCCACCTCCGCCCAGACGGAAAGCACCAAGTACATCAACATGGATACCGAAAGCACCGACACCACAAGCTACAAGACCGCATACAACTTTGAGTGCGACCTTATGTATTCCGACCCCACCATCAAAAAGGTGTATGAGATATACAAGAACCGCAGGGTGCTGGGCGACTGCCTTGTAAAGATACTGACGGTGGAAAAGTTCAACGCTGTTTCGGGCGGCGGTTATGTGGCACGCATGGAGACATGTGCGGTCGCTCCCTCAGGCACTTCCGAAAACAACAATAAGATGAAGCTTTCGGGTGCGTTCAACGGTCTGGGCGACCCTGTTATCGGCAAGTTTGCTCCTGCCACATCGGGCGGCGGCGGAACATTTACTGCGGATACTGCCGAAGCTGCTTCTGCCAATTCCGAAAGCAAAGCTGTAAATACGGAGGAATAACATGGAATTTAACTACGAAAGGAACCCCACTGCCGTTACCATATACGGCAAAAGCGTTGAGATACCCACAAAGACTGCATATTTCGTGCAGGAGACAAGGCGCATCGCAGCTGAGATAGTCAAGGCTCCCGATGCGGTAACGGCGGCAGAGGCTACGCTGGAGGGCATAAGGCTTTATCTGGGCGATGAGTTCGTAAATGAGCATTTCGGCGATGATACAGGCAGTCTTGACACCGATGAGATAGGTGCACTGTGGGTATTCCTGAACCGTGCCTCCGCAAAGGCAACGGAAGAGGTGCTGAAAAAGTATGCTCCCGCAGAGGCTTCCCACTGAATACACTGAGGTGACGGACGGCGGCGAAACAGTGCTGCCGTTCCGCACCGATTTTATCTGCTGGATGAGATTTGAGGAGCTTATAACCGACTGCCGCATTCCCGAGGACAGGCTGGTCATAACTGCCCTGAGGCTCATTTTTCCCGTAATGCCCCGTGACCTTTCACGGGCTGCGATGTTTATGCTGTGGTTCTACCGATGCGGAGAGCCGCCTAAGGAAGCGGGTGAGGGCGGTTCAATGCTTTCGAGCCGCAGGGCTTACAGCTTTGACGCAGACTTTCCCATGATAGCTGCTGCATTTTACGAAAAATACGGCATTGACCTATGGGAGACAAAAATGCACTGGTGGAAGTTCCGTGGGCTGTTCATGGGGCTGCATGACTGTCGCTTCACTGACATATGCGGCTGGCGGACGGCTGACATCTCGGACGATATGCCCGACTACAGGCGGGAGTTCCTTGAAAAAATGCAGCAGGTCTATGCGCTTCCCGTTTCAGCCAACGAGCTGAGAATGATAGAGGCGGCAAGAAGATTTCTTGATTCATAAGGAGGTGAGGATATTGAGTGACGGTTCCCTTATATTTGATACCCGGATAGACACCGACGGCGTGTCTGACGGGCTGCGGCGCACGGAAAGGGAGACAGAAAAGCTTTCAGGCACGGCTCAGGCAGCCCTCGGAAATCTTGCGGCGAATGCTGCCAGAGATATTGCAAATGCGGTGGCGGGTGCGTTCAAGACTGCTGCGGAATACGTGGTGGAGACAGGCTCCTCCTTTGAAGCTTCCATGTCCCAGGTGGCGGCTACCATGGGCATTACGTCGGCGGCTGATGAATACGGTGTGCTTTCGGCGGCGGCAAAGGAAATGGGTGCGACCACAAAATACTCCGCCACTCAGGCAGGAGAAGCGCTGAACTATCTTGCTCTGGCGGGATATGATGCGCAGAAATCCGTGGAGGCTCTTCCCGTAGTCCTGAACACGGCTGCGGCAGGCGGCATTGACCTTGCGTATGCTTCCGACATGATAACGGATTCCATGTCCGCTCTGGGCTTGCAGACAAATGAGCTGGCAGGATTTTCCGACAAGCTGGCAAAGACTTCCCAGAAGTCAAATACCTCCGTTGCGCAGCTGGGTGAGGCTATCCTCACGGTCGGCGGAACTGCAAAGTCCCTTTCGGGCGGTGTTGAAGAGCTTGACACAATGCTTGGACTTATTGCCGACAACGGAATAAAAGGTGCTGAGGGCGGCACGGCTCTGAGAAATATAATCCTCAGCCTGTCCGCTCCCACGGACACTGCGGCTGCAGCTCTTGAAAATCTGGGCATAAAGGTATTTGATGACGAGGGAAAAATGCGTGATCTTGCCGATGTTTTCAGCGAGCTTGACGGTGCACTGGCTCCATTGACGGAGCAGAAGAAAACTCAGGCGCTGAGTGACATCTTCAACAAGGTGGATTTAAAGGCTGTAAACGCATTGCTCGGCACAACGTCACAGAGGTTTGAAGAGCTGAGAGGATACATATCCGACTGCGATGGCGCTGCTGAGCAAATGGCAAAGACCATGGACGACAATTTCAAGGGCGACATCACAATTATGCAGTCCGCTCTGGAAGCTGTGGGCGTTACGGCATTCGAGAAGTTCTCCGAACCTCTGCGCACGTCTGTTCAGGAGGTCACGGGAATTTTCGGAGACCTGAATGAACAGCTGAACGGAGAGCTTGGAGGCAAGCTTGAAACATTGGCTGAGAAATTCGGAGACCTTGCTGTAAAGGCTGCCGAATTTGCCGTTGATGAGGGCATTCCCAAGCTCATTGACGGTCTGGACTGGTTCTGTGACAACGGCGACCAGCTTATCACCGCTGCCGAGACTGCGGGTGCTATGGTCATTGCTTACAAGGGGCTTTCCGCTGCGAACACTGCGGCGACAGCCGTATCATCATATGCAGCTGCCGCATCGGGTGCTGCCACTGCCACAGGTGCTCTGGGACTTGCAATGAATGCCGTTCCTTGGGTGGCTGTGGGAACTCTTGCCATAGGCGGAGGCGTTGCTCTTGCTTCATACATTGACAGGCAAAGAGACCTTATAGGGTATGAGGGAGATATAAAGGAAAGCTTCAACGATGCCAATCGGGAAATAGCCACACAGATACAGCTTCTGGGTCAGCTTGCGGACAGCAATGACCCTGAGGACAACAGGCAGGCTTATGAAATGGCTCTTGACGGCTACGACGATATGGAAAAGCAGGTCGATGACAACAACAAACGTCTCATGGAGCTGTACAATCAGCGGCAGCAGATAAACATTCAAAGGGATAATATCCACAACACATGGAGCGACCCTGAACAGAATGCGCTTATGGCTGACCTTAACGCTCAGCTTGACGCTGCCGAGCAGGAAATTGAAGGTATCAAAGAGCAGAATATCTTTCTTAATGCTCAGCTCTCGGAGCGCAGAAACATTATAAGTCAGTTCGGCGATACGGAGATAGATGTATCACGCATGATGAATCAGGACATCATCGAGCAGCAGAACCAAGCCGCTCTTGATGCTCTGGAACGTGGCAAGGAAAAGCTCAAAGCCAACAAGACCCTCGCCGAGACTGCCGCCGAGCAGATGAATGACGAGGAGCTTAAAAACCAATGGCAGAAGCTTGACCATGAGTACGCCATGGGCATTATCGCCGATGAAGATGCGCTGTATCAAAAGCGGCTTGAGCTGCTGGGCAAATACGGCGATGAAAGCAATACCGAACACTGGGGATATTATGAAAAGCTCCGTGCCTATGAGCAGGGGCAGCAGAAAAAGGCTCTGGACGACCGGGAGGACAGTCAGAACAAGGCGATAAAAAGCGCAGGCGAGAGCCTTGACGACCTGAACGCCCTTTATCAGAAAAAATATTCCGATATGCTTACCGCTCAGAGCGACTACCGTTCACGGCTCATGGCTGTGGGCGGTTCTGTTTTTTCCGTTGAAAAAGAAACGGACGAGGACGGCAATGAGACCACCATCTACAAGGTAAATGACATTGAAAAGCAGATAGCCGCCATGGAGAAATATCATGCCGACATCAAAGCTCTGAAAGAGGACGGAGCAAGTGCAGCTCTCCTCGAAGAGCTGAACAGTATGTCCGCCGAGGACGGTGCCAAGATGGCAGAATACCTTGCGGGTATGAGCGAAGAGGAGCGCCAAAAGGTCATCGAGCTGTACAAGCGCAAGGAGCAGATAGCAGATGACCTGTCCGCCGACCTTTACGCCAAGGACGCTGAAAATATGCAGAACGCCTTTGCGGCGGCTCTCGCGGACATGGGTGTGAACGCATATGATTCGGGTGCGGCAGCTGCGGAGCAGTTCGCAAGCGGTTTTAGCGGCAAGCTGTCCGAGCTGATGAACATTTCCGCTTTCACTCAGGTGAGCGGCACTGTTGCCACCGAGGTATCATACAGGAACGCTGCGGAAAACAGCGGAAACCGGAATGTAAATGTGAATGTGGAGGTCACAGGCGGAGACCTCACCCTTGACAGCAAGGTGTGCGGTGAATATTCGCTGGACTACACCCAGAGCGTCAATGTGCAGAAAGGAAGATAATATGCTTGAACTTGTTATCAACAACGTCAAGGCGGACGGATATGTGACGGATTTTACCGTCAGCTCCGCCCCCAAAAAGGACAGCAGCGCATTTGAGAACCACGACGGCTCCACTGTGGGCGGCTATATAGGGGATATCATTACGCTGAACATCACGCTGAAAAAGGTCCCAACATCTGCGGCGGCCAAGATATCGAGCGCTGTCAGCGGAAAGACATTTCCCGTGACCTACTCCTCCCCTGCGGCGGTGTCGGCGCAGTTCAAGAAAACGGCTTACAAGGCTGTGAGCCGTGGCAAGGGGCTTGAATGGGATATGTCCCTGACCCTTGAAAGCGCCGCTCCTGTGGGCGGCTCCCGCCTTTAGCCTTGCTCTGAGCATAGGCGGCATTGATGTGCCGCACTTCAACAACTTACAGATATCATACACTGCAGACGGATACGGCGCAAGGGGCGTTTGCAGTCAGCAGCTGACCTTTGATGTTCCTGCCTGCGACTATGACGATGACACTGTGGGACTGTTCCCCTATGGTGCGGAGGTGCTTGTTTCCTGCGGGACTGAGGTGCCTGTGTTCTATGTGAGCAGCAGGAAGCCCTCGGGCGGCAGACTGAGCTTCACCTGCTATGACAGGGCGATGTTCACATCTGCCAAATGCACCCTGGAAGAAAGTGATTTCACGGCGGAAGAGGACAGCAATGGCAGCAGCAGCTCCGATACGAAAAACAAGCCCAAATTTGCATCTGTAAGCGCCGTGCTTGCCAACATCAAAAGCATATGCGGATTTACGGAGATCGCTGCAGGTGACATCATCGGCACAAAGATCACCAAATGCCCTAAGGACAAGGTATTCGGACGGACTGCCAAGGAAATACTCTCCGATCTGGCGGAGGCGGCCTGCGGCTGTTTTTTTGTGCAGGGCGGGGTACTTACATTTCTGCCATTTGCCAGCGGTGCTTCATCGGCGCTGTTTGCGGCTGACAAGTACAGCAGCATTGAATACGGTCTGACTAAGGTTTGCGGCAGTGTTATCATGACTGACGGCAGCAGGACATACGCTTCGGGCGGCGACACGGACGCATATCACACGATGAAGATAAGCTCGGTCTATGCCTCGGAAGAGCTGGCGGGTGCGGTCATCGGTGCGATACAGAACAAGTCCTACAGGGCGTGGAGCTGCAAGGCGCTTGTAAGTGCGTATCCTGCTCCCGGGGCGGGCATTACCTTTGGGGAAACCGTACTTGTGACGAACTTCTGCCGTCTGAAAATTACCGACTACGGGCTGTATGCCGAGATGGGGCGGAACAGTGTGCAGGAGAATGAATATGACCCTCTGGCTGACCGTGTACAGATAGGTGAGGTCAACGGTTCCACGAAAATGACCCGTCAGGGTATAAAATTTGTGAACGAGAACTCCAAGACCGAATACGGATTCGAGATGGCAGGCGAGGGTGTTGCCAGATTTGCGGGGGCGCTTCTCAACGGTATGCTTCCAACTGCGGTAAAAATTGCTGAGGACGGCAAAAGTCTCCGGGCGAATTACAACGGCAAGATTTTTGAATATGCCATTACCGAGGACGCAGACGGCAACATTATTCCCACGACAAGCGAGGTGAGCGGCGATGGATGATATGATGTGGTATTTGATGGGGTTGGCGAATGGTAAGGGCGGCAAGGTCAAGTCGCTGAGTGTCACAGAAAACGGCACATACAATGTTTCCGAGGCTGAAAAAGCTGAGGGTTATGTGGGATTTGCGCCTGTGACTGTTGATGTCAAAACAACGGCTGTGATACAACCGTTGTCCGTATCAGAACCGGGCGTATATAATGCGTCCGAATATGGCTGTGACGGATTTGACCCGGTAAACGTAAGCGACAAGTATAAAAAGCTATACGAGCAGGCGCTGGGTATTGGCGATAGCATTGACACAGGCATTACTGATCCCGATGGAAATGAGGTTGTGCTGGATAATGCTATCGAAAGCGATTGGGACATCATTAAATGTATCACACTGACCGAAGGCTCGGCTACTGTTACGTGTCCCGGCACAGGAGTACAGCTTAAACTGTTTGTATCATATGGTGAAACGTTTACGAGTTCGACAGATGGAAAGCAGTACATTGATAAATGGTTAGGTGCAACACTGTCTAATTTGAAAACCGGACAGAGTGAAACATATGATAATATCCTGCGAGGACATTACAGTATTCTTGTATCAGAAAAGACATCATGCCGATTTACAGTTGAAGATTATAGGATAACGTTCGGAGGTGCACATTTGCAGTTCTTCCCCGGAAGGGTTTGGAAAGGTAATAGCTTATGGGGTAATGATGATTATTGGAATGCTTTTTATCCGGATTTTAATTCGGCTACTGTTGGCATACCAAACGGATTTGTATCACCCGTATATTTTCAGGCAGTTTATGCGTAGTAGAGGAGGATAATTTATGGTAAAAGAAGTAAAAGGCTGCAACAGGGTCATCGAGATCACCCTTGACGGCACTGAATGCGCTGTGAAATTCGATGCTAAATACAACGGATTTGATATCCGCAACAAGTCGGGCAAGGATATCACAGTATCCCTGAAATCAGGTGCTGCCAAGGGCGATGATGGCGTTATCACCATTGGGGACGGCGAGACGTTCAACTATATGCACATGATGGGGCTGGACACTGTATATATCACAGGTTCGGGTGCTGTGGCTGTGGCAGCAAAAAATGAGGCTGCGGCAAATTTTAAGGCCGTTCGGAGAGGGGGTGGAAGCGGGTATATGACAGGCAATTTAACATTTGGCGGCATTGTGTCAGATATTTATGATATTGGCAGCCCTGCTGTCATCGGATAATTTTTTTAGGAGGTAAAATTTATGGCAGAGATCAAAACCTATCAGCCGTCTATTGATCTCCCTGCGGCTAATCGTAACCGTGCGGGATATTATGCGGCGGTCAAAAACATTATATCATCGTTGGCAGATGATATTTCCGAATATTGCACCGTAGTTTATGATGACACCAATTACAGGATCACATTTACGCCGATAGCTGAAAACATCAATGACCATCATATAGCGTGGGAGGTTACATCGGCTGACTGGCTGCAGGTTGGTGACTACATAGGATCGGGCAGTATCGGAAATCTGTCATCACAGCAGTTTAACTCCGACCCTAAAATGTATTTTTATTTCGGTAATAACGCATTTTTTATGGGCATGGGCGCTACTGTTTTTGCGTGTGGTATAATCACAACGACATCATACGACGGCGTAATTACACCTATGTATTTTGACCGTAATATGCACTTCTACGTATCTAATTCAGACGCTAAACTGAGTTTTACAAGTGCACAACACCGTGATAATAACACATCAACAAAAATCTGTATTAAGCCGTTTACATTTGGTTCGCTGGGTTTAGTCGGCAATGATGTATTTTATTACGATGGCGGTGCGGGTACTATTCCAACACAGACTGTTTTTAGCATAAATGCCGATAGCTATATTTGCATTTTGTATAATATTCTGTTCAGACTTTAACTTTAATCGTGATTGGAGGAATGGAAATGGACAAGTTCACAGAAATTATTAAGTTCATACTTGGCGGCATTGTCACGGCAGTGTCGGGATTTTTCGGCGGTATGGACGGTATCATGTTTGCGCTGATAGCGTTTATATCCATCGACTACGTAACTGGCGTGGCAGTTGCTGTGAAGCAGAAAAAATTATCCTCAGAAGTCGGATTCTGGGGACTGGTGCGCAAGGTCTGCATCGTGGCGCTGGTAGGCGTGTCACATTTTGTAGATGTTTATGTCATGCACACAGGTGATATCTTCCGCACGGCTATTGCGTTGTACTACATAGGCAACGAGGGTATATCGCTGTTAGAGAACATCGGCAATCTGGGCGTAAAGCTGCCCAAGAAGCTGATCGACGTGCTGGAACAGATACGTGATGATAATTCGGGGGATGGCAAAAATGATGAGCATTAACATCAAAATGAAAATAATCGACCTGTCCCATCACAACGGGAAGGTCGATTTCGTGA
>ERZ1034723.1276-NODE-1276-length-11200-cov-15.188694_pt1 | contig 11200 bp, 19 predicted proteins | sample MGYA00520637_ERZ1034723 | MGnify/ENA primary metagenome ERZ1034723 (study PRJEB33766, sample SAMN09781719) | gut metagenome | biome: gut microbiome | host: Homo sapiens | place: Madagascar | study: EMG produced TPA metagenomics assembly of the PRJNA485056 data... | reverse complement strand
CGAGGACCACTCCACCGATGGCAGCCACCACGAGAACCACCAGGGAGGACACCACCAGCCACCGAGAACCACTCCACCGATGGCAGCCACCAGCCACCGAGGACCACCAGGGAGGAACACCACCACCAGCCACCGAGGACTACTCCACCGATGGCAGCCACCAGCCACCACGAGGACCACCAGGGAGGACACCACCAGCCACCGAGGACCACCAGGGAGGAACACCACCACCAGCCACCGAGGACCACTCCACCGATGGCAGCCACCACGAGAACCACCAGGGAGGACACCACACAACGGACATATATATAATAAGGTATGCAATTATATCTATTTGCAAATAAATGTAAACAAATCATATATATTTGTTTAAGGAGGTTAAAAATAAATGTATTTGATAACTTTTTGGTCGAAAATTTGGCTATTACAATTATATGTAGTACTTTTGCAACTGCAAATAAGAAACAAATAACAATTTAAATCGGGGGGCAACCGCTAAAAATTCCGCATTAAAACAATGAATAAGCAACAAACAAAAATTTTGATCGCACTTGCAGCGATCGCAATAGCTAACAAAGAAGGCTTTACCGTGGACGCTGCCAACTTGCGGCCGGTGTCAAGCGGTTATGCTGTAGCCGTTGCAGATACCCAAAACTCTTTCGGCTTGGAAGGTCTTGCAAACGTTGTTAAATATGTTACAGAACATCCAAACATTAACGCTTTCGGCGGCTGGTACAATAGCGACAATAATCAATTTTATTTTGACGCAACCGTAATTGTAGACGATTTGCAAACCGCCAAAGATCTTGGACGTTATAACAACCAGATAGCTATTTTTGATCTGGCGAATCTTAAAGAAATAAAACTTTAAACAAGAACCAGGACCGGCGGCGCCGGTCCTTACATCTAACAATAACAAAATACTTATATTATGATATATAACAAAGAAATTAACGGCGTTAAATTTACTTTTGTTTGCGAGTCTTGGAAAACTCGTAACAGTTGGGGACACGAAGTAACGTTGTATAAAAACGATACGTTTAAAGTTGGCTACACAAAGATACGTTATTATAACAGAACGTGGGAAAGTTATTTGTACCAAAGCGCAATAAAAAACGTTATTATTGACGTACTCTCGAAAATTAAAGCGGCTGCAAAGAAAGCATTTAAGGCGCTGCATAACTACAAAGTTATGACAAAAAAACGTGCGGCCGAATTTACCGAATATCTTACAAAAGATCCGGCTTATAATATGTATAATGGATTATACAGAATGTTTTAACTATTCACGGGCAGCAATTTGTTTGCAGCCCGTTTTTTGTCGTCCTGGTGTCTCCATGCTGGCACGGATGGAGTATTACGCCCGTGTGCCATTTGCGCCCGTCTGGTGCCTCCATGCTGGCACGGATGGAGTATTACGCCCGTGTGCCATTTGCGCCCGTCTGGTGCCTCTATGCTGGCACGGATGGAGTATTACGCCCGTGTGCCATTTGCGCCCGTCCTGGTGCCCACTTTGTTACGTTATACACTTATAGTAAATCACAGATTTTAGAGTTTTTGCAGCGGTGCTCACTGGGCTCGTTATAGATCTTATAGAGTATTACAGATATTAGGGAATTGTAAACAAATGTAAATAATACATATTATAAATATATGTAATTGTGCATAAACGTTAAAATAAATGTATTTGATAATTTTTTAATCGAAAAGTTTGGTTATATCAAATTTATGCAATACCTTTGCAAACGTAAACAAGAAACAAATACTTTACGATTATGAAAACAATGTATCTAACAGAACATTACGCCATAAACCGAAAAAACGGTGTATGGTCGCTTACAGGTTATTCGCGTGTTGACTATCGCGAGAAAAACCTTGTTATGAAGTCTGTGAAAAATCAGGGCTATCAATATGATAGAAGCGAAAAGGCTTATATACTGAAGACGGATCCAGTGGAGTTCTGCGCTGACAAGGCCGTCACGGTGAAGTCTTATGCAATATAAGATATTCCCTTTTATAGACTACATCTAAAATCACCAACATTTTAAATACTTTATAGATTATGAGTACACCGAATTTTGCATTAAAAAACGCTTCACGCTATTTCGTTTTTGGTATGCCTGTTTATTATACACAGGAAGAAATTGACGAGCGCGAACTCGACCAGGACCTTTTAGGCGAAATTGACGAGTTAGGCACAGAATTTAATTATGATGCCGACAAAGATAATGTTGCCTACGAACTAAAGGCGAAGGGCTGGCACGATATAGAGGAGTGCGACGGCGATAGAAGCTACACTACTACTCTATTCTCAGCGAAAACCGTATCTATCATGTGCGGCGACAATACCATCGACATCACCATTCAAGCCGGCTGCACGTCTGGTTATTATCAGGCAGCCAACTTTGACTGGTTTGTAAATATCAAGACCTACAGAAAGGTAGACTATTACTACGAGACGTGTGATTATGATTACAACGACTTGACAGCCGACGACGTGATCCGCGACGACTGGTACGAGAACAAAGGACTCAGCAAGATTCACGCTGCACACATCATCCGCAAAATAGAGTCTATTATAGACGGCCTGAAAAACGATGCCGAGCTTGCCTTTTCGAAATATTGTGACGAGGAGATGTTCTGTGCCTGGCAGGCCTTCAATGGTGAAGCCGGCTACAGCACAGCGGGTAAACGTCTCTGGCAAGAAGTAGAAGAACAGAATAAGAAAACCGCTTAAACAATATATCATCATGGCACAGAATATCACAATATCACGCACAACGGGCACACGTGCCCTTCTGACGGCTTTATTTGCCGTTATCGTGTTACTCGTCAGTCGCACGGTTGAAAACGCCCTGGCGGCCTTAAAAACGGCTCGCCAGTGGCTCCAGTCGCAGCACAGCTTTTATGGCCAGAACGGCGATCCCATCAAGTGCACCGGCTGGCAGTTCGTAGGCTACAACATCATTGCAGCGGTAGTAGCAATATTGCTCTGTATCGAGTATTAACCGCCTTATTATAGGCACATTCCAATAGCACAACATTTTAAGATTTTATAGAATTATGGCACAGATAGCATTATTCAACGTAACTAACGATACACAATATTTTCCACAGCGTCGAGACATATTCAACGAGTCACGATGGAAGGAGGCAAAGCGACTCCTGGCACAGGCCCTAAAACTGACAAGCAAGGAGGCGGGCCGATATTCGTCGCGCTTCCTCCAGGATAGAATGGTAGGTGGGGACTTCCCCGTACCTTCAGGAGGCTATCACAACGGCATCACATGTATTGCCAACGGCGGCGAGCATAGCCAACAGCGAGGCGAGTTCACGGTGTACGATATTATAGGCAGCTCGTATGTTTATGAGGCACCTACAGGCGATATGTGTATTGCCAACATTCCGGAAGAAGGAGAAACAGAATACTATCGTATAGCGGTATTGTCTTACTAATCTTCATTCACGGGGCTGCACCTGACAGCAGGGCAGCCCTATTATAGAACACATAAAAAATAGAGGAATCATGAACCAGATATTTGAAGAAGCAAAAAAATTGGTATGCAGCGATGGCAACGTATGGCTGTGGATTTCTGATAACATAGAGTTCGTAAACATCTTCGCCACAAAGGAGGATGCGCAGAGGTATATAGATTTGTTTCACCAGTTTAGCCGTGAGCATGGTATGGAAGAAAAAGCTTACAGCATTGGTACGGAGGCGGACTTTATGGCGGCTGCAAAAAAGCATGAAGCCGACAAGAAGGCCAACGAGGTTAAGGAGTATTGCAAGCACGCGGACGCATTGATAGAGCGCCGAAAACTTGAAATCAAGGCCCTGGACGGACTTATTCAGGTATGCCGACGATTCGATGGCAAGGTGCTGAATAAACGCTTCCATGATGCCGTGAAGGAGGCGACAGGCTTCTATAACTCGTTCTCTCAATATAGCTTCGAGCTTGAAAGTTACAGCCGTAACTGTTATGTAGAGTATCGACCATCCGTAATGATCTCGGCAGACTGGAGCCACGGGAAAAAAACATCATATCCTGCTTTACAGTGGCAGTGGAATACGGGCGAGCGCCTGGAAGCCGAAAAAGCGGTTGCTGTTATAGAGTTTTACAAAAACGACCGTTTGGCGGCTATTGAAAATCTCAAGGCTACCAAGAAGAGTTATGCAGCCTATCTGCGACTGGCACGAAAAGCGGAGGCTATCATGAAAAAGATGGAAGGTTACGACTACACTATCCGTGAGTTTGCCAAAAAGAAGGCGTTAAGCCTGTATAGCCATCACTCCTACTTCTGGAAGGGTTATTAATTCATCATTCACGGGGCTGCACCTGGCAGCAGGGCAGCCCTATTATAGAACATATAAAAAATTGAGAATATTATGAGACAGATATTTGTAGAAGCACAGAATCTTATTTGCAGCGATGGCGAGGTGTGGCTGTGGAAGTCTGAAAGCCTGGATGGCGTGCGCCACTTTGCCACAAAGGAGGATGCACAAAAGTATATAGACCTGCATCATCAGTTTAGCCGCGAGAATGGCAGCGAGGAAAAAGCCTACAGTATCGGCACGGAGGACGACTTTATGGCGGCTGCTAAAAAGTATGAATCCGACAAGAAGACCAACGAGGTGAAGGAGTATTGCAAGCACGCGGACGCATTGATAGAGCGCCGAAAACTTGAAATCAAGGCCCTGGACGGACTTATTCAGGTATGCCGAAAGTTTGATGGCAAGGCGCTGAATAAACGCTTCCACGATGCGGTGAAGAAGGAAACTGGCTTTTATAGCTCGTTCGACGAATATTGTTTTAACCTGAAATGTTACGACGTCTACAGATACAATGACTGGATAGATTATCCTAACATCACTATCTATGTTAGTTGGGGCAATGGCTACCGCCGCTATATTGGCAATGAGAAAGAAGTGAATCCGAACGAATGGCAGTGGAATACTGGCGACCGTTTAGAAGCAGAAAAAGCCGTTGCCGTTATAGAAAAGTATAAAAACGACCGTCTGGAGACGATTGAGAACATCAAGGCATCAAAAAGGAAGTATGCGGCATACCTGCGTCTGGCACGAAAAGCAGAACAGATATTTAAGGACATGCAACAGTATAATAACGAGATTCGAGAGTTCGCCAGAACTCACGCACTAAGCAAGTACCAATGCCTCTCCAACTTGTGGCTATCTTATTAAGCTATCATTCACGGGGCTGCACCTGGCAGCAGGGCAGCTCCCCTATTATAGAACACATAAATTTTTGAGAAAATCATGGATAAAAAGAAGTATATCGACGTATTGACCGAACAGGCCGACAAGCACAGCAGACCGCAGGAAATGGCTCTCAGCGACTTCTGCGACTATCTTATAGAGTTCTTCAGCGTTGACGCTTTCAAGGCTGGCACCGCTGAATATAGTCAACACATTTTGAACTGCACGGAGCAGAATCCTGACTTTGCCGTTCTCGCCCTTCAGTGGCTCGACGATGTGGCAAAAGCGATGAATCGTGGCGAGTGGCTGGACGTATTCGGCATACTTTAGGAGGAAATGTATCTGAGCCGTGGCAAGGCATCGAAGACGGGGCAGTTCTTCACGCCTCAGAGCATTTCGGACTTTATGGCACGGATTAGTACCCTGGGAGCCGGAGACCATGGCAAGGTGAACGACTGCGCAGCAGGTAGCGGACGTTTGCTCCTGGCTCACTACATGGAGAAAAGCAAACTGGACCATTCTGCCGGCCGTCGCTTCGAGTATGTGGCACAGGACAGCGATCCTATTGCTTGCAAGATGTGCGCCCTGAACTTTATGGTACAGGGTATGTATGGCCGTGTGGAGTGTCGCGACACATTGCGTATGACGGAGCCGACCGTAGTATATGTCATTAACGAAGTGAAATATCCGTTTAACACGCCTTATTATAGCGTGAGAACGGTATTAGCGAAAAATCAGAAATAAGGTATCACGGGGATTAAATATTCCTATTATAGAACATTAAAAAATACTAAGGATTATGACTTTACAGGAGTTTAAGCGCGAGGCGCAAAGAAGAGGAAACTATTACGATAACAGCGAAAATGCCGCTGCGCATTGGGCTAAATCATGGGGTTTGACTTATCACAGTCTGCTGTGGTATTATAAGAGCTACACCATCGGTAATTTGACGTGGAAAGGCGGCAAGGTGCGTCTTCGTCATGGATCATACCAGAGTGTTGACTGCTTTATTGGCGATGAACTTGTAAGCGAATATCGCTTCAAGAAAGTCCTTGAGTCGTTTGTTTTGCCTCCGTTGACTGACGAGGAGCGACAGCACATCGAGGCAGAACAGCAACGCCTGGATGCCATTATGCGAGAAGTGAGAAATAAGGTGAGCAGAAGAAAAAATTGTCGTCAAGAAATCGACATACGCCAACTTTCGTTTAATTTTGCAGTATGAAGACATCTAAAACAATTCACTCCTTCCTGCTTAGTGAGCAGGAAGGACAAACACTCCTCACGGCTCAGGAGCGTCCCTGGAGCGTGTTGCAGGTGATACCGACCACTCCGGCAGACTTCGACCGCACAGTGGCAGCTCTCAAGGAGCGAGGTATGGTAGCTCATCACGATACGGACCGCACATTCTGCATCATCCACCTGGCAAGCGGCGACCATGACGGGAAACACCCGGAACGGCACATTGCCGTCACTCAGAGCAATTACAAGCAGATAATAGAGGAACTGAAGGACACGATGGCACAGGCGTCAGTGTGGTATGAGACGAATATTATAGAACCCCTTAAAAACGACAGAAAATCATGAACAATGAAAAAGAATACGTCTATCTGCTTTGTATAGGTGGCGAGATAAAGAACCTTATTGTAAAATGGTGGAGCACGTCCAACGAAATGCACGAGAACATGGAAGCCATGCACGCTGCGGCATACGTATTTAAGAAGACTGCCGCTATATTGGTGTATGAGCACAAGGAAAGCGACCGATGGGAGTATGTAGACGATTTTCAGGCGGGCTATGTAAGAAAGCCGCAGTACATCACTATCACGAAAGACAATACTATATTGTACGATTAATAGCCCTATATTATAGAACCCTTTAAAAACGACAGAAAATTATGAAATTCAAAACAGTAAAAACGATATTGATGGCTGCACAGAGCAACCAGCAGCACGGAGTAATTAAGACACACAACAATGAAGTGTGCTTCAGTTTCGTGAACGGCGACAGCGGCGAGGACGACATCATCGGCTACAACAGCGACACGGAGGTTGTCTCGGTGCTGGGTAAGGCTTGCAACAGCTATATCGACTGCGAGGCGATAGAGACCATTGATGTGTACAAACAATAGCCCTACCCCATCCCGCGCCCGGCACAGCCTTTGCGAAGGTTCGACTCTTTCGGCGGGATCTTGCATAATCATAATCTAAGTATTTTTTGTTTTCCGGCTGCTGCGGTCTGCGAGGATAGCAGCAGCGCAACGCCCACCACGGCAAGGCGCGGCACCAGGTTCGAGCTCCTGGATGGGCGACGATGTTATTATCTAATGACACAAATGATACGAATATGTAGAACAAGATTAGTTTCATTCGGTTCATTTGATGACAATAAAATAAAAATACATTTTATTCAAAATAAAACGGCTTTTTATTTGGCGGTTTCAAATATAATTGCTACCTTTGCCTCAGATAAAAGAAACACTAATTTAAACCCTAAGAACTGGCGGCAACAGCAATTCGGCATTAAGGCAATGTTGGCAACAGACAAGCAGATAAACTATCTTTGTGCTCTTGCTAAGAAAGTTGAAAAGATCAAGGCAATAAACAGCAAGAGAAACGTCATTACGGCGAGCCTCCCTGAGTACATTGATTGGCAGTGCGAACGCCATTTAGGCGTAACAATGCAGGATGCGAGTCTTCGTATTTCGGCGTATAAGAACATAATTTGCATGAGTAACGCCACATTCGTTTTGAGTGGAATGTCACAAATTTAGTAAACATTATTAATCATTATAACAGGGCGGCAACCTATAAGCGGCAGAAACATTATGAAGACTTATAACAAAGCACAGTTCATCAAGGAGTTTGGCGACAAGAAGGCATCTATAGCATTTATGAAGCCTTTTGGCGTTAATACTGTTACTAACATTACAGACGTTGAGGACATCTGGAAACTTATAGATATGTTCCCTTGCGAAGCAGTATTCGATGTATATTCTTTCTCGGCTGGCCTCTCCAACGATAAGGTATTACAGGAAACCTTTAAAAAGGACGTGTTCGGATACTACGGAGAAAAGAGTCTTTATGATTATCGCAATCTCGAAGACAATGGCAACGACATTTTTGTTGTACTTATCTGTGATTACGAAAGCCTTCGGCAGAGCATCATTGCAAGTCAATATCCTTATAAGGCGACTGCGGAAATGATACGTCGTGCTTTGGGTAAGTCATGCTGCGAGCTGCTTGACCTTCGTGATAAGCAAGTATGTGGTATATATCAGTGCGTAGAGACTCCTTATTATAGGGGTCGCGCGGATTTTGCCACACGTCAGGAGGCTAAGAAAGTTGTTGCCCAGAAAGTAAAGGAATATCAGTCGTACATTCGTGGCGTTCTGAGCAGATGCAAGGAGATTGACACGAAGGGCTTATCGCTTGAAGAAGGTGTAAAGATGTGGCTCAAGTATCAGAAGCGACTGAAGAAGGAGCAGAAGGCGAGAGAGAAAGCTGAGGAGAAGGCTCGCAAGGTGTACGAGGCAGAGCAGAAGCGTGTTAGTATGATGATTGACGGCTACTTCTCGGTATTTGGATTTATCGTATCGAATTTGCGCACGGGTGAAAATACCGGCAGAATCTGTGGTCATATTTCCGACGAGAACAATATCGTCTGCGACGAAGAACGAGATTTCGATGGCTATTCTCGGAGCTGCCAGTTCGCAATGATACGCCGTTTCTTTACCCTGAACATCAAGAAGGGGTTCAGAGTGCGTAATGTAGGCGGTCTGATTACCTTCTATAAGGGCGAGTTCAACCGCCAAGGAATGAAGGCGGAATGGATAGAGCAAGGACGCTCTATAGCCGACATCACTAAGCATACGGGCTACCTTGTAAGAGGTGAACACATCGAGGCAAAGAGTCTGCGTGAGGCTGTCCGCATTAATGAGGAGCACCGAGCCATGAAGCTGGCTCGCATATTAAGCAAGCGCAAGAGAGCTGAGAGACGTGAGGAAGAGAAACAGAACGGCAGCCTGAAGATCACCTTTGCTGACTCCTTGAATGCTGGCAACTGTCGTCCTGGTACTCAGGAGTTCAAGAACAAGTATGAGGAAGCCATAGGCCATAAGGCAGCCTCTATCTCAATAGCCGACCTTCGTAAGTATGCCAAGCAGTTTGGCGTGGAGTATTATGCAGAGCAGGCCATCGAGTATGCACTTAATCATTAACCCATGTGTATGTACGAGATTATAGACGTTACGCGAGATTACCTCTTTGTCCGCATCCGTCTGCGCAATGTGCAGACGGGTGAGACAAGGGACTGGGAGTATTGGGACGACCTGGAGGAGTGGCTTTGCAAGGAGTACGGTGTGAAGAACCTGAAGGGCGTTGTATTGAGGAATATGCCTCGTTATGGAGGCTGGGTTTAATTACAAAAATACAGACAACATGGAAAAAGACCAAATAATTTATGACAAGCGTAAGGCCATGGGCGAGAGCATCCGCAAGTTGCGCACCGTCCAGGGCTGGGAGCAGGAGCAGCTCGCCCAGATTGCGGGCATCACCACCGCGAACGTCCGCAGTGTTGAAGCCGGCAAGTATGCCGTTAATATTGACGTGCTCAACAAGATTGCAGGAGCACTGGGCGCGGAACTGAAAATGATTGAAAAGTAAAAAAGTAAAAAGAAATATTATGGCAAAAGAAAGATTTGAGTTGACATCGGGCAAGAATCTGATGTGGACGGTGAAGGACAATGAGAGTGGCATCGCGATTGAGTTTCGCGAAGGTTTGTTTAACGAGAGCCAGGAGGTAAAACTCCCTGCCGACTTCGTTTTTACCGATGCGCCTGGAATGGCACGTATCATGCGCGAGATAGGCGACTGGATGGCAGAGAACCACGTGGAGGTGGCTCTTAGTGACTGGCGTTCTCGTCGCTCGGCTATCTGGAAGTTGAGCAATGAAAAATACTGGCTGGCCATGGCTGCCGCAACCAACAGCCTTATGTTGTCGGATATGGACGCAGAACACGCGGCTTGTATGTTGTGCGCCGAGGTGTGCGACTGGGCAGATTTCGAGAAGAGTGTGGACATGACGGAAGCCGAGGAGGAGAATCTGAGGGGAGTGTTGTCGGAGTTGACAGACGCAGAAGCCTGGGAAGTGTTCAAAATCCTGCACGTCTACTGGAATTATCGCACGGAAGACATAGACATGTTCCAATGGGCAATGGATGTAACCTGGTGGCCAACATGGTTGCCCAACGAGCTTAAGATGCAAGACGAGGGTGAGAAAGACGATATTATAGACGAGGGTTAAAACGAAGGAAAAATGGAAATTATCAAGACTGAAAATACAAGAGCCGGCCGTCCGGCTATGGAAGGCAGCACGCGGCGATATACCGTTGCCGACGATGTGCACGAGTGGATCATCCAGCATGGAGGCGGACAGTATATCACGGACACCATGCGCTGTGTGCGTGTTACGAGTGGAGGCAAAGGTGCTGTGACAGATTATGCGATGTGCATTCTTCGCGCTGCCACTTGCTTCGATTTTGAGGTAGACCTTACCGAGCCTTATGCTGACTTAGGATTGAAGGCCCGCGACATGATATTGTCGAAGGTAAAAGAGCCTGAGACATATCATGTGTACAAGGAAGGGACGTGGAAAAATGGCGTTTTCTGCAATAATATTGGCTCCCTTGCTATCAGTTCATCGTCAGAATGCCCTGAAGACGAAAACAAGCGACGTTATTACAGACCGTCGGGAAACTTCGGGGATTATAAGCGTATTCCTTACAAGCGGGTGAAGGCAGGAGACTATTGTTTGGTTAATCGGTACATCGACGACAAAGCACGAGTCGTAGGCGTATTGGCGCAAGTAGAGAAGTGAAAATAAATAATAACATTTTAAATACTTTATAGAATATGACTAAGATTGAGAATTTCGACGATTATCGTGCGCTGGTGGACGTGGTGAAGATGCACGACTATAGATATTTCG
>ERZ1034723.1270-NODE-1270-length-11248-cov-3.857768_pt1 | contig 11248 bp, 9 predicted proteins | sample MGYA00520637_ERZ1034723 | MGnify/ENA primary metagenome ERZ1034723 (study PRJEB33766, sample SAMN09781719) | gut metagenome | biome: gut microbiome | host: Homo sapiens | place: Madagascar | study: EMG produced TPA metagenomics assembly of the PRJNA485056 data... | reverse complement strand
CCATTAATTTATGCTCCTTATATGTTTGTTATATTATTTTTTCTTTTTGAATATACCCTTGAACTTAGGCTGAGGCTCGTCGTCCTCGTCACCCTCAGGTGGGATAAGAGAAATGGTTTGGCTCTTATCATTATGTACGTCCTGCTGATTTACATTAAAGTAAGCCTCAAAAGGAAGTTCGCCCGAATTGTCAAACAAATCATCATCATCGTCTTCCATATCGGCGTCCTCGCTGATTTCCGGAATAGGTGAATCGGATTTAATCGGCGTAATCTGGTTTTGAGAAAAAGCCTCGACTGCTTCCATCGGGTCGGCAGGCTCATCTTCTTCTATTACCGGCTTTTCGTCATCTTCGGTAATATCGTCCTCATCGTCATCGTCCGTAATTTCCTCGTACTCGATTTCGTTAAGGTCGAAAGCAGGTTCTTTATTATCTTCTTCACGCTCGTACTCGGTTTCTTCTTCGGAGTCCTCTGCATCATCTGGTGCAATCACTTCCTGAAAATCCTCTGCTTCTTCTGCCTCGGCATCCTCGGTGTCATCATCGCTTTCTTCTGATGAAATCGGCTGCGGAATAGAAGAAGTGAACTCTTCAATCTCATCAACTAAGCCCGAAACCTCGCTGTCTATCTCGGCAATGCTCTTTTCCTCCGACTCGGTATCGTCGTTTTCTTTATCGAGTTTTGCACTGTTCAATGCGTCAAGTTCGTTATTATAAAGGCTCTTAATCTTTTCGATAAATTCCTTGGCGTCATTTTTAATTGTGTTTGAAAGAATTTCGTATGCTTCCTTTTCTGCCTTTGACTTTGCAATCAAATCGTCGCTTATCTGCTTAGCCTGATCCAAAATATCTTGAGCAACAACCTTTGCGGATGCGATTACCTCGTTAGCCTTATCCTGCGCCTTATTTGTAATTTCCTCTGCCTGCTGAGTTTTCTCGGCAATGAGATTTGTTGAATACTCTCTTGCACTGCTGATTATTTTATCAGACTCTGCTTTTGCATTTGCAACCGTATCCTTAGCAGTCTCCTCGCTCTTTGAAATAAGAAGCGACGCCGTTTCGTTTGACTCCTTTGTAATCTTGTCAGCCATCTTTTGAGCGGTAACAAGAGCAGTTTTAATAGCGTCCTCCTCCTGTCTGTACTCCTCTATCTTGCCTGCAAGCACCTCAAGCTTATGATAGAGATCGCCGCTTTGCTTTTCGTAGGCGTCGATTGTAGCCGCACTCTCCGCCATCAATGCGTCAACCTCGGCAATATTATAGCCGTTTTGAGTGATTTCCAAATCCTTTTGTCTAAGCTCCTTAGAACTAATCATAATAATGCATATCCTCCTGCTTTATTTTGTAAACATTCCGTTGTTTTCAAGTTCGTCAATAAGATCACCCATAACATCAACATTATACGGAGTGATAATATATGTAGAGTTGGCGACACGCTTAATCTGTCCGTTATTTGCGTAAGCAACACCCGACAGAAAATCGAGAAGTCTCCTGGCTATCTCACGGTTTGCACTTTCAAGATTAAGCACAACGGTTCGTCTTTCATTAAGATTATCGGCAATGGCGGCAGCCTCCTCAAAGCCCTCCGGCTTTACAAGTACAACCTGAAGCTGTGCCGTTGTATGAATATTTACTACCTTATCGCTCTTTTGTCTTCTGGAGGAATGCTCCGTTCTCTCCTCACGCTCGGGGACGGTTTCCCTTTCCTCTCTTTCTCTCCTGCGAGGCGGCTTAACGAAACTTTCCGAGTTGTCGTAGTATTCGTCGAAATCGTCGGTATCGTCCGTCATTATGTCCTTTATCTTATCAAAAAATCCCATCTTTTCATTATCCTTTCAATCAGTTGTAATGCCTTGCCCCGAATATAGCAGAGCCGACTCTTACAATATTTGAACCCTCGAGAACAGCTTGCTCGTAATCGGCGCTCATTCCCATAGAGAGAATATCCATATTTACATTATCAATATTTTTTTCCTTAAGGGAGAGAAACTTATCGTGCATCTTTGCAAAATATTTTCTGACTTCGTTTTCATCGCAAATCGGCGGAATGGTCATGAGTCCCTTAATTTTAATGTTTTGCATCTCGGCAATCTCGTATATCAGCTCATCAAGTTCCGACATATCGCAGCCGCTCTTTGATTCCTCATTTCCGATATTGACCTCAATGAGAATATTCGCAACACAGTCTGCCTTTGAAAACTGCTTTTGTATTTCCTTTGCAAGTTTTACGGAATCAACAGATTCAATCATATCCACTCTGCCTGCAATGTATTTTACCTTATTAGTCTGCAAATGTCCTATAATATGCTTTTCCACGCCGTCAAGATGCAGCGTTTCAAGTTTTGAGCAATACTCCTGCACCTTATTTTCGCCGATGAGATTCGCACCCAAATCAAGAACGGGATTGATATATTCCGGCTCTACTGTCTTTGTAACGCACATAAGGCGTACATCGTTTTCGCTCCTGCCCGCTCTGATTGCGGTTTCGGCAACATCGTTTTTTATTCGCCTGTAATTATCTACGGTTCTTTGAACTCTTGCCTCATCAAGTATAAACTTTTCCATTTTCAAGATCCTTTCCCTGAGTAATTATCTTATCATAAAGATGAATAGCATCTTCATTTTCCGTATCATATTTTACCAAGGCGTAATCATCGGTGTTATATATAACCTCCGCCTCACGGAATTTAACCTGGCTTGCTATAAGAACATAAACGCCCTTCTTGCCGTCAACTATATGAAGTGCCTGATTGGGCACCTTAATGCCCTCGTAGGTATCGGTTCTTATTTCTATTTCTGTTTTTCTGAGCCTTGCCACATCATCGTTCATCACATTACAACTTAAAACAAGCAAGGTTTGCTCGTCCTCCGGGCTCGGTTCTGCACCCGTCACCACAGTGGCTTTGAGAACTAAATTATGATTATCGCTCAAAGCGACCTCAACGGTTGAGCCGTTTTTAATATTCTGCACCTTATCACTGGGAACAAGTGCCTGAATGTACCAATCGTAGCCCGTAACCAACTTACCCAAATTTGAGGCGTTGTCGGTTTTTTCTTCGGACTTAATTTGGCTCATATATTCGTTAAACTCATCAACGGTGGTATCCGTCGCCTTATCGTAATCAACCAAAGATTCATAGCCGTCGGTGTAATTATAATACACGCCTGAAGAATCGGTAGTGATATAACTGTCGGGAGCGGAGTTCTCATATTTTGCCGCCTCGGTTGTGAGTTGTGAAATATGGCTCTGCAAATCAACTTCTTCGCCGATAACGAGTTCTTTTTTTACGAGTGAACTGTTAAGTTCCTGCTCTGCCTCGGTATAACTTCCGTTTGACAAAGCGTCACTGTAAGAAATAACCTTTTGCTCTATATCTTTATTTGCGGTTTGCAAATCGGAAGACTGCCCGATAGTTTGAGACTGCAAGCCCTCGTAATACGAAAGTTGAGTGTGATAATCCAAATACTTTGCATAATCGGAGGCTTTTTCGTTACTCGAAAACACCATACCGATATTTGCTCCGACTTTCGCCTTATCTCCGTCGTTAAAGCACGCAACGGTAACGCCGCTGTCAGCGTTTTGAATCGTTTTTTCATTTCTTACGATAAGAGCGTCGGCATTGATTTTTTCATAAACGGTCGAAACAACAGCCGTCTGCGTTTTTAATTCGATATGCGTTACGGTATAAAACTCATAGCCGATAACCAAAGCAATAACAAGTATTACCGCAATTATTGCCGCATTACTTTTATTTAATTTTTCGCTTTGCTTTTTCATAAACAATCAACCCAAAAGAAATTTACGGGACATAGACACAGCCTCGTTTATCAATTCGTCATTTGTCATTTCATCGGCATAAAGCCAATTAATTTCATCGTTTCGTCTAAACCATGTAAGCTGTCGCTTAGCATATCTCCTGGTCGCTCTTTTAAGATTTTCCACCGCCTCGTCATAAGATATTTCACCGTTTATATACGGCAAAAGTTCCTTATGTCCGATGGCCTGTTTAGAGGTTACGCCAACCTTTGAGAGCATATTTCTCGCTTCCGTCTCCAGTCCGTTTTCGAGCATCAAATCAACTCTTTTATTAATTCTGTCATAAAGTTTCTGTCTGTTCACATACGAAACGCCGATATAAAGTGCTTCATACGGAGACAAGGCGGTAAGCGACTCTTTATTCTGCCGAGTTTTCGTAGTGCCTGCAAGACAAAGTTCCAAAGCACGGATAACTCTTTTTCTGTTATTGGGATGTATTTCTTCTGCCGCCTGAGGGTCAAGCGTTTTGAGGCGATTATAGAGCATTTCATTATCAAGCGTTTGAAGCCTGTCCCTAATCTCCTGCATTACTCCGACCTCGCCGAAGGTAACGCCGTTTGCCAAACTGTCAACAAAAAGTCCGGTTCCGCCGACAACAATCGGAACCCTGCCCCGAGAAGTAATATCCTTTATTTTCTCTGCGGCATCTTTTACAAAATCGGCAACGCTGTATGTCATATCGGCGTCAAGAAATTCTGTCAAATGATGAGGTATGCCCTGTTTTTCTTCTTTGGTTGCGACCGCCGTTGCAATCGGCATATCTTTATACACCTGCATGGAATCAGCCGATATTATCTCACCGTCTACCGCCTTTGCAAGTTCAACGGAAAGTGCCGTCTTGCCCGAAGCCGTAGGACCTACTATACAGATTATTTTCGTCTTACTCATCACTGAATCCTGCCAAACTGTTTTTCTATATCATACTTGGTTATTTTAATCATAACAGGTCTGCCGTGAGGACAATATCTTATATTCGGGTTTGACAGCAGTTTTTTAACGAACAGTTCCATCTCGTAAGGTGATGTCTTGTCCCCTGCCTTTACCGCCGCCCTACAAGAAGCGGAATGAAAAATCCAGTCCGCTTTATCGGGTGTAATATCCGTCTTGCCGTCAAGAAGTTTAGAAGCAGTTTCCTCGATAAGTCCCTTTACATCCTCGCCGTCCAATATCGACGGGCACTCCCTTACGAGCACCGTAGACGAACCGAAGTCCTCAACATCAAAACCGCATTTTGCATAAAGTTCCAAATTGTTAACAACCGCATTATATTCATCGCCCGAAAGTCTGACGGCAACGGGAGACAAAAGTACCTGCGACGATACTTGAGACGAAGCCTTTAACTGTTCAAAATTCATTCTCTCATGTGCGGCATGCTTGTCTATCATATACATTGCGCCGTCCATCTCAATGATGATATATGTCTTAAACGCCTCGCCGATCAATCGAAAATTAATCTCCTCAGTCGGTTCTTCATTCGTAAGTGGCTCTCTCTGTGCCGAAGAATCATCGTCCGGCTCCGCCTTTTCTTCTTTTATAATCTGCGAAGCGAAAGAAGTAAATTTTTGCATCGGCTCGGCAGTACCCAAATTGTTTTCCTTTTCAAGTTCGCTGAGACTGATTTTATAATTACTCTCGGGAATAGCACTTAACTTATCGTCTGCACATTCCGCCTTATCGGGAGTATGTGACGGAGCGGCAACACGCCAAAAATCATCCGCACTCTCCTGCCTGAATTTAATCTGCGTTGCCTCGGGCTTCGGAGTAAAGAAATCAAGTTTACCGTTTACCGTTGTCTGCATAGGCTGAGTCTTAGTCTTAAACTTAGCCTCTACGGGAGTATCGAGCGTTTCAATAGCCGATTTAACTCCGTAGTAAACAAGTTCAAATACGAGTCGTTCGTTTACGAATCTCACCTCAATCTTTGCCGGGTGAACATTCACATCGACAAAAGACGGGTTACATTTGATATTCAGCACACAGCCCGGAAACTTGCCGACCATAATCGAATTACGGTAAGCCTGCTCCAAAGCCGCCATAGCAGTCTGTGATTTTACATATCGGGAATTGATAAAGAAATACTGCATTGCCCTGCTTTTTCTCGAGAGGGCAGGTTTTGTGACAAAACCCGAAACGTGCATATTATTAATATCGTAATCGACCGGAATAAGAGAAGAAGTGAATTCTCTGCCGAGCACGCTGTAAATCGTGTCCTTGAGATTTCCGTTTCCCGAGGTGATGAGCGTCTGCTTTGAATCCCTGATAAATCTAAAAGAAATTTCGGGGTGACTCAAAGCGATTTTTTCAACTACGCTTGCAACTGCGTTGCCCTCGGTGACATCCTTTTTTAGGAATTTCATTCTTGCCGGAGTGTTATAAAAAATATCGGACACCACTATGGTTGTGCCGTTCGGACAGCCTGCGTCCTTTAAGGAGATTTCCTGTGAACCTGCGATTTCATAACAGGTGCCGACCTCCTCGTCTGCACTCTTCGTAAGAAGTTGAACCCTTGCAACGGCTGAAATGGAAGCCATAGCCTCTCCTCTAAAACCGAGAGTTCCTATATGTTCCAAATCATTTCCTGTTTCTATCTTTGAGGTTGCGTGCGACACAAAGACCTTTTTTACCTCGCTTCGTGCAATGCCGCAGCCGTCATCCGTTATTCTGATATAAGTAGTACCGCCGTGTTTAATCTCAACGGTAATATTTTTTGCTCCGGCGTCAATGGAATTTTCTATCATTTCCTTAACAACGGAGGACGGGCGTTCAACCACCTCGCCTGCTGCGATAAGTTGATATACTTCCTTTGGCAATACATTTATTTTCGGCAAGACGGTCACCTCCCTAAAAATTAATCCGTAATCTCCTCAACCTTTTTCTTTAGGTCATAAAGCGTTTGCATTGCTTCTATCGGAGTTAATGTATTTATGTCAATAGCCTTTATAAGCTCAAACAATTCGTCCGTGGACTTCGTCTTAAAATTAAACTGAATATCGTCCTCGTCCTCTTCATCGACAGCATCCTCAGCCTTAAAGTCAATTTCTATTTTGTTGGCCTCAAGTTCTTTTAATATCGCCTTTGCTCTCTTTGTAACGGCAGACGGAACGCCTGCAAGTTTAGCAACCTCGATACCGAAACTTTGGTCTGCGCCGCCGTGAACGATTCGGCGAAGAAATGTAATATCGTCTCCCCTTTTCTTTACGGCAACGGAATAGTTATTTACTCCGCTGAGCATACCCTCCATAGCGGTGAGTTCGTGGTAGTGAGTGGCAAAAAGGGTTTTCGCTCCGATTTTTTTAACCACATATTCCAAAACCGCTCTGGCAATGCTCATTCCGTCAAAGGTGGAAGTACCTCGTCCGATTTCATCAAGAATAATGAGCGATTTGTCGGTAGCATTTTTAAGTATTGACGAAACCTCGTTCATCTCGACCATAAAGGTAGACTGTCCTGTTGCAAGGTCATCGGACGCACCCGCACGGGTAAAGATTGCATCACAAACCGAAACCCTTGCGCTTTTTGCCGGAACAAACGAGCCGATTTGAGCCATCAGCACAATCAATGCGGTCTGCCTCATATATGTAGACTTACCTGCCATATTCGGTCCGGTGATAATCGAGCACTTGTTATCCTTACAGTCGAGGAAAGTATCGTTCGGAACAAACGGTGCGTCCTCGAGAAGTGCCTCGACAACCGGATGCCGTCCGTCCTTTATTTCAAGTGTACCGTCCGTCGTAATCTGCGGACAGCAGTAATTGTTTTTATATGCAATCTGAGCAAGTGAGGTCAGCACATCAAGAACGGCAAGTGCCTTTGCGGTACGCTGTATTCTCTCGACCTGTGTGCCGATTTGACTGCGAACATCGCAGAACACCTCGTATTCGAGTGCAACGCATCTGTCTTTTGCACCGAGCACCTTGCCCTCAAGTTCTTTAAGCTCCTGCGTAATATATCTCTCGCAGTTTGTCAAGGTCTGCTTACGAATGTAGGTATCGGGAACCATATCCTTATACGCATTCGTTACCTCGATGAAATAGCCGAAAACTTTATTATACGCAACCTTCAGTTTCGGAATTCCGGTTGCTTCCTTTTCTCTCGCCTCGATTGAACCGAGCACGCTCGAACCGTGGTGAAGAATATCATTAAGGCTGTCTATTTCTTCGTTATATCCCTCTGCGATAAGTCCGCCCTCACGAACGGAAAACGGCGGCTCCTTAACTATCGCCCTGTCTATTAAATCGTGAACGTCCCGAAGTTCGTCAATACCGGAGTAAACGCTCCTGAGCAGTGCCGACGAGGTGCCAGACAGTCTCTCTTTAAGTGACGGGAGATTATCAAGCGTTGCGTACAGCGAACGAAGTTCCTTTGCGTTTGCGGTACCGTAAGCGATACGGCTCATAAGTCTCTCTATATCGTTAATGCCCGTGAGCAATTCCTTTATGTCGTCTCTGAGCATATTATCGTCAACAAGTTCGGCAACGGCATTCTGCCTCTTTGTTATCTGCGAAACATTTACAAGCGGTCTCTCAAGCCACGAGCGAAGCGTACGCTTGCCCATAGCGGTCTTTGTATTATCAATAACCCACAAAAGCGAATGTCTCTTATCCCCCGTCATCATAGAACGGGTAAGTTCAAGATTTCTCCTTGCACTTATATCGAGATTCATAAACTCGCTTTCTTCGTAGTATTCAACCTGCGACGGAGTTTCGAGTTCGTCGGTTTTTCTGTTTTCTCTGAGATAGAGAATAACTGCGCCGAGAGCGCAAACGCCTGCCTTGCTTCTTCCGAGTCCGAGAGAATCTATTTCATCCTTGTTCATCGTCTGCAAAATCAAATTTGTCGAATTGTCAAAATCAAAGTTTTCGTCCTCGATATACTGAATATCGACATCAAGCCTTGACTTTGCAAACTTTATAACACCGTCAAGCAATTCGACGCTGTGGTTTGCCAAAATCTCTTTAGGCGAATAGGTTGAAAGTTGGTTGTTGAGTTTCTCCTCTGCGTCGGACAAAGGCATACTCGTAATATGAAATTCGCCCGTCGATACATCGGCAAAACAAACGCCGACTTCGTTATCCCTGCTGCAAATCGCACAAAGATAATTATTAACCCCGTCATCGAGAATATTGTTTTCAATAACCGTACCGGGCGTTATGATTCTTACGACATCTCTTTTAACGAGTTTTTTGGTCAGCGCAGGGTCTTCAAGCTGCTCGCATATCGCAACCTTGTAGCCGTAAGACACAAGTTTTGCTATATAATTATCGGCAGAATGAAACGGAACTCCGCACATAGGCGCTCTTTCGCCCTGACCGCAGTCCTTACCGGTCAAAACGAGGTCAAGCACCTTTGACGCAATCTTTGCATCGTCAAAAAACATCTCGTAAAAATCACCCAGACGGAAGAACAAAATAGTTCCCGGATACTGTGATTTAATTTCAAAATATTGTGCCATCATGGGAGACAGCTTTTGCTCCTTTGCCATTTTGTTCACCGTCCTTAAAAATTTTGTGCTTGTGATTTAAGTTAAATCAAATTAATCAGTGGCAGCCTCCGCAAGTGCAGCAGTCATGTGTGCAGTCCGAAGCGGGGATTTCGCAAGTAGCCGGGTCCTGACCGTCAAAGAAAAGGCCGATCATCTGGCTGATGTACTGAGCCATCTGCTCCATCTCTGCTGCTGCGGCAGAATAATTTTTCATATTCTCGCCGTCCATAACTTTAGTGTAAAGGTCCTGATATTCCTGCTGAAGTTCGGCGATTCTCTCCTGAGAAGCCTCCTCGCCCTTTTCAGCCTCCTGCTGATATTTAAGAGTAATAAGTTGCATTTCCTGCATCTGTGATTGAAGATTTTCGTCAGCGTCATTTACCTTAGCTGCCTTTTGAAGTGCTTCGAATCTCGGGTCTGCCTGAATTTCTTTTCCGAGTTCTCTGAGTGCTGATTCTAAACTCATATGTCATTCCTTTCTAATTCACCCAACATAACATAGGTGAGCGGCTCTGTTACCTTTATTTTTTGGAAGGAGCCGATGAGCCCTTCGTCTCCCTCAAATTCTATAATCAAATTGCCGTCTGTTCTTGCGGCAAGATAATTATCTCCCTGTTTGCCCTTTGCGTAAACAAAACACTTAAAGGTCTTGCCCTTATGCAGTGCCATTTGCTCGGCGGATATTTCCTCCTGAACCTTCAAAAGTTTTCTCATCCACTTTGACTTTTCCTCATACGGCACGGGGTCATCCATCTCTGCCGCCGGTGTACCGGGTCGAGGCGAATAGATAAAGGTGAAAAGGCTCGTTGCTTTAATTTCCTTTGCAAGTGATACGGTATCCAAAAACTCCTCGTAGGTTTCGCCCGGGAATCCAACGATAATATCGCTCGTAATGGAGAGTTCGTCACCCATAAGTTCCTTTGCGTAATTAATAAGCGAGAGATATTTTTCTCTGGTGTAGGAGCGGTTCATAGCCTTGAGCACTCTGTCGTTTCCGCTTTGAAACGGAAGATGAAGATGAGTAGCCACCTTGTCGCATTCAGCCATCGTTTCAATAAGTTCCTTTGTGCAATCCTTTGGGTGGGAGGTCATAAACCTGATTCTGAAATCTCCGTCAAGGTCATTGAGTATTCTGAGCAGTTTTGAAAAACTTACCCTCGGGTTTAAGTCCTTGCCGTAGGAATTTACATTTTGACCCAGGAGAGTAATCTCCTTATATCCTTCTTTTACAAGGCACTTGAATTCGGCAACGACATCGTCGACTTCACGGCTTCTCTCTCTGCCTCTTACATACGGCACTATACAGTAAGAGCAAAAATTATTACAACCGTACATAATCGGAATCCAAGCCTTGCGGTCGTTATCCCTTTTAACGGGAATGCCTTCGGCGATTACTCCGTCCATATCAGGAAGTTCAAATACTCTTCTCTTTCCGGTGAGTGCTTTATAAAGCAACTCGGGCAATTTATGGACCACATGCGTTCCGAACACCAAATCGACAAAAGGAAAACTCTTTTTAATCTTATCTGCGATATGCTTTTGCTGCATCATACAGCCGCACAGAGCGATAATCACATCGGGATTTTGAAGTTTATATTTTTTCAGTGCGCCTACATTTCCGAAAACTCTGTCCTCAGCGTGTTCCCTGACGGCACAAGTGTTAAAAATAACAAGTTTAGCCCTCATTCGATCATCGGTAAAGGCATATCCCATTTCCTCGAGCATACCCTTAATGTGCTCGCTGTCGGCAACATTCTGCTGACATCCGTAGGTTACAACACAGGCAAGCGGCTTGTCCTCATAGCGGCTTTTCATAAGACTGCTTACCTTTGAAACAAAGCCTCTTTGAGTGTCAAGTTCTTCTTTAGAAACCTTTTTAATTTCTACTGCCATAGTACACCTACCCACAATAATCCATAATATAGACTATTATAACAGAGTACTTCTC
>ERZ1034723.1269-NODE-1269-length-11258-cov-4.828171_pt1 | contig 11258 bp, 10 predicted proteins | sample MGYA00520637_ERZ1034723 | MGnify/ENA primary metagenome ERZ1034723 (study PRJEB33766, sample SAMN09781719) | gut metagenome | biome: gut microbiome | host: Homo sapiens | place: Madagascar | study: EMG produced TPA metagenomics assembly of the PRJNA485056 data... | reverse complement strand
TGCACCACGTTGCCGTGCATCATGAAGGGCGGGATGACATAGGTGAAGCCCTTGTCGATCATGAAGTCACGCGCATAGGCCAGAACGGCCTCGTGCAGGCGGGCGATGTTGCCCAGCAGATAGTAGAAGCCATTGCCGGCCACGCGGCCTGCGGCGTCCATATCAATGCCGTCGAAGCTCTCCATGATCTCAGTGTGGTACGGGATGGGGAAATCGGGCACGACGGGCTCACCGAAGCGCTGTGCCTCAACGTTGTAGGTGTCATCGGGGCCGATGGGCACACTGGGGTCGATCATCTGGGGGATGGAGTACATGATCTCCTGGATGCGGGCGGCGAGCGTTGCCTCCTCGGCTTCCAGCTCAGCCATCTTGTCTGCGTCGGCCTTGACGGCGGCGTTGTTGGCGTCGATCTGCTTTTGCAGCTCAGCTTTCTGTGCCTCGTCGGTGCACTTCTTCAGCTGGCCGAACAGCGGGCCGTTGGCCTTGCTCAGCTTGTTGCGGGCAGCCTTGAGGGATTCGACCTCCTTCAGGCACTCACGGTACTTGGCGTCCTTCTCAACGACCTCGTCCACGAGGGGGAGCTTGGCGTCCTGGAACTTCTTCTTGATGTTTTCCTTGACCGCGTCCGGGTTCTCACGGACAAATTTGATATCAAGCATGATTTACTCTCCTTACTCTATTTCATTCGCGCGGGGGCGCATCGTCCCCGTGCCGTTCAAAGGCGGGAGCCCGCCCTCAATCGCATGATTGTTGATACTGGCCCAGCAGATTTGCAAAGGCCCGGAGCTGTTCGTCCGAATAGAAATGCACCGTCAGCCTGCCCTTGCCGCCATGATATGCGACGTTGACTTCGCTGCCCAGCACCTCTTTCAGGCTCTCCTCCACCTCCACCGGCAACGTGTCGATGGGGGCCGGTTCGGCGGGGCCTTTGGCGGGCCGTGCCAGCTTTTTGCAGAGCACTTCGGCCTGCCGGACGTTCAGTTCATGGTCGGCGATCATCTGCGCGGCCTGCTCCTGCAGCTCCGGCGTGGGCAGGCCCAGGATGACCTTGGCGTGGCCGGTGTTGAGGAAGCCGCTCTTGAGCAGCTCCAGCACGTTTTCCGGCAGGTTCAGCAGGCGCAGGCTGTTGGCCAGCGCACTGCGGCTCTTGCCCAGCTTCCGGGCGGCCTGCTCCTGGGTCAGGTCGCAGCGGGTCATCAGCTCACGGATGCCCATGGCCTCTTCCACCGGGTCCAGGTCTTCGCGCTGCAGGTTTTCCACCAGCGCGATCTCCATGGCCTGCTCGTCGGTGACGTCCTTCACGACGACCGGCGCTTCGGTCAGGCCCGCCATCCGGCAGGCCCGCCAGCGGCGCTCGCCTGCCACGATGAGGTAGCCGCCGGACACCTTGGGCCGCACCGCGATGGGCTGGATGAGGCCATGCTCGGCGATGCTGGAGGCCAGCTCGGCCAGTGTCTCGTCATCAAAGGTCTTGCGGGGCTGGTCGGGGTCAGGCTCGATCTCCCGCAGCGGCAGGGTCTCGATCTTTGCATTGTCGGGCTCAAAGCTGGGCGAAACGTCCTCGAACAGACTTTCCAGCCCTCGGCCGAGGCCCCCTCTTTTCTTTGCCATCTCCTTATACTTCCCCCTGCTTTACTTCTTCCAGCGCATTTTTCGGTTCGGCGGGTGCACTGCTGCCCTTGCCGCGCCGTTTGGCAGGCTCATGCGGGCGGTTGTTCTTCACGAACTCAATGGCGAGGTCCATGTAGGCCTCGCTGCCCTTGCCCTTCGGCTCATAGAAATTGATGGGCTGGCCGTAGCTGGGCGCCTCCGAAATGCGGATGGTGCGCGGGATGGTGGTCTTGTAGACCTTGGCCCCGAAGTACTTTTTGACCTGCTCCACGACCTGCATGGTCAGGTTCAGGCGGCCGGAGAACATCGTGAAGACCACGCCCTCAATGTCCAGATAGGGGTTATACTTCTTGCGGATGGTCTTCAGGGTGCTGATGAGCTCAGACAGACCTTCCAGCGCATAATACTCGCACTGGATCGGGATCAGCACACTGTCGCAGGCGCACAGACCGTTCAGCGTCAGCAGGTCCAGGCTGGGCGGGCAGTCGATGAAGATGAAGTCATAGTCCTTCTGCACCTCGGCCAGCGCCTTGCGCAGGCGGCTCTCGCGGCCGGGCAGGTCGATCATCTCCAGGCTCGCGCCCGCCAGCCGGGTGTTGGAGCCGATGACGTCAGTGCGGAACTCGGTGTTCCGGATGGCCTGCCGGGCGCTCGCCTCGCCGATGAGCATCTCATACGTCCCCAGCTCGACGCTCCGCTTGGGGATGCCGTAGCCGGTGGTGGTGTTGCCCTGCGGGTCCAGATCCACGATGAGCACCTTTTTGCCCAGCGCCGCAACACAGGACGACAGATTGACGGCCGTGGTCGTTTTGCCCACGCCGCCTTTTTGGTTTGCAACTGCAACTATTTTTGCCACGCGCGTTTTCTTCCTCTCAGGAAAACTTTTTGTTCCACATGGAACATTCGAGGTCGGGCCGCCGTTTTCCCGTCTGCGGGCCCCTTTGTTCTTTAGTATAGCACATCAGCGCGGCTTTTTGAACCCGATTCTTTATAATTTTACGCGAAAACGGCCCCACATTCGCAGATTTTGCTTCCTCCGTTCGATTTTTTCAAATTCTTTCGCTTCCCGGCGCGTTTTTGCTGTTGTTTTTTCGGCTCCGGATGTTCCACATGGAACATTTCTGCCCTCCCCTATTTCTGGGCCGCAGCAGTTGGGATGCGGACGGTGTACTCAATGTAGCCGTCCCGCTCCTCGCGGTGGGCGGTGGCGGGCACACCGTTGTCGGTCATCAGGCGGATGGCGTGGTCGATGGTGTTCACAAAGATGCGCACATCCTTGACCATCGAGATGCGGTGCTTGCCCTGCGACGTCTCGTTCAGCAGCTGGTCGATGTAAAGGTCGGTCGCGCGGGCGTTCATCTTCCGCTTGGCGATCATGATGAGGGCTTCGCTGCGGCGGTTCTCCGGCAGGCGGAGGACTGCCCGCGCGTGGCGCTCGGTCAGGCCGTTGTCCAGAATGAACTGCCGCTGGTCCCCTGTCAGCTGCAAAAGGCGAAGCTTGTTGGCCAGAGTCGGCTGTGCCATCCCCAGCCGTTTGGCTGCTTCGGCCTGCGTGCAGTCCCACAAAACCATCACATCCCGCAGGCCCTGCGCCTGCTCAAATGGGTTCAGGTCTGCCCGCTGCAAATTTTCGAGCAGGCCAAGCGCGGCGGTGCGCTGGTCGGTGAAGTTGCAGACGATGGATGGGATGGTCCCCATCTTCGCCAGCTTGCAGGCGCGGAGCCGCCGCTCCCCCGCAACCAGTTCATAGCCGCTGTCGGTCTTCCGCACCGTGATGGGCTGCAACAGACCGTTTTCCCGGATGCTCTGGGCCAGCCCCGCAAGCTCCTGCTCATCGAAGGTCGTGCGCGCCTGATACGGCGAGGGATGGATGTCTTCCACCGGGAGTTGCACGATCTTTCCAGCGGATCTTCTACGTTCAAACATAAGAATGCCCCTTTCACCAAAGTATGCGCTTGTTTTCAACAATTTCTCAGGAAAAGGTGGAAAACAAACCTCGTTCCATCCCCAGTGTACCAGAAAACAAAACACCCTGCCAGAAGTTTCGTTCGGCAGGGTGTTTCAATTTTATTTCGATATTTCGTTATTTCAGCGGCGATTTTGCGATTTTTCCACCATTTCTGGGGTACGCTGTCGGAGTTTGCGAAATCTTTTTGCAGAGGATGAGGGTGCGGGTATCGCCGCCGGGCAGATGCAGGGTGCGGGTCTCCTGATACGCGCCGCCCAGCTTCCGGATGGCGCCGCGGGCTGCCGCGAGTTCCTCCTCACCGGAAGCGCCCTTCATTGCCAGAAAGCTGCCGCCGACCTTGACCAGCGGCAGGCAGTATTCGGCCAGCATCGGCAGAGCCGCCACCGCGCGGGCCGAAGCGAGGTCGAACTGTTCCCGCCAGCTCTTGCGGGCTGCTTCCTCGGCGCGCTCCTTGGCGAACTCCACCCCGGTCAGGCCCAGCTGGCCGCAGGCATATTTCAAAAACTCCACCCGCTTGCCGGTGGGCTCCATCAGGGTCAGTTCCAGTTCCGGTTTGTAGATCTTGGTCACGATGCCGGGGAAGCCTGCCCCTGCGCCGACGTCCACCATCTTCCCTGCCACTTCCGGCTGCGCGGCAAAGAGCAGGCTATCGAGGAAGTGCTTGTCCTCGATGCCCTCCGGGTCGGTGATGGCGGTCAGGTTGACCTTCTGGTTATATTCCACCAAAATCTCTGCAAAGGCGTCCAGCTGGTCGAGCTGGGTCCCGGTCAACGCAATGTTCCACGTGGAACACTTTTCTTCCAGTCTGTTTTTGTCGATCATCGTTTGTTCCTTTTCGTTTTCAGGTGTTTCGCGTGTTCGGACGGATCATTCCCCGGTGAGCTTTACGTAGGTCGGCGCATGGTGGCCTCTCCTTTTAGGAGAAGAGGCCCTGGCATTCTTTCTCAATCTTTCCGGAGGCCTGCGGCCAGCGCGATGCTGAGCTGCGCCACATCCGAGGGCGACACGCCGGGGATGCGCCCCGCCTGCCCCAGATTCTTCGGGCGGATGCGCGCCAGCTTCTCGCGGGCTTCCAGCGTCAGTCCGGTCAGGGCCTCATAGGCGAAACCCTCCGGGATGAGCGTCTTTTCATGGCGGGCCACGTCGCGGATCATCCGATCCTGCCGGGCAATGTAGCCCGCATACTTGATCTCCGTCTCCAGCCGCTCGGCCAGCATGGGGGTGATCTCCTCCCCCCAGCCGATGACGCCCGCGAGGAGCGGATAGGAGATCTCCGGACGGCGCAGCAGCTCTTCGGCGATGCCGCCCTCCGCTGCCGGGGCCAGACCCGCCGCTTCCATCGCGGCCCGCAGGTCGGCGGTGCGCAGATGCGTCTCGTGCAGGCGGCGGCGCTCCGCGTTCAGAATGGCCTGTGTGTGCTGGTATCTGGCCCAGCGGTCATCCTGCACCAACCCATAGTCCCGGCCGATGGGGGTCAGGCGCTGGTCGGCGTTGTCCTGCCGCAGGGTCAGCCGGTATTCGCTGCGGCTGGTCATCATGCGGTAAGGGTCCATGACGCCCTTGGTCACAAGGTCATCCACCAGCGTACCGAGGTAGCTCGTATGACGCGGCAGAATGAGCTGTTCTTTGCCCAGTGCGTTGCGGGCGGCGTTCAGGCCGGCCAGCAGCCCCTGCGCAGCCGCTTCCTCGTAACCGGAGGTGCCATTGAACTGCCCCGCACCGTACAGACCGCGAACGTTCTTGCTCTCCAGCGTTGCTTCCAGACTGGTGGGGTCCACACAGTCGTATTCGATGGCGTAGGCCGGACGCATGATCTCGATGTTCTCAAACCCCTTGATGCTCCGGTAGAAGGCGTTCTGCACATCTTCCGGCAGGCTGCTGGAAGCACCTTGTAAATACATCTCCTCGGTGTTCTCGCCGCAGGGCTCCACAAAGATGGGGTGGCGGTCCTTCCCTGCAAAGCGGACGACCTTATCCTCGATGGAGGGGCAGTAGCGCGGGCCGACGCCCTCGATCATGCCGCCGTAGAGCGGGCTGCGCTGGATGTTGTCCAGAATGATCCGGTGCGTCTCCGGGTTGGTGTAGGCGATCCAGCATTCCACCTTGTTGTGCATGGGCGCATCGGTCAGGAAGCTGAAGGGCTGCAGCTCATGGTCCGGGTCGCCGGGCTGGCATTCCAGCTGAGAGAAATCGATGCTGCGCCGGTGGACACGGGCCGGGGTGCCGGTCTTGAACCGGCGCAGCGGCAGGCCCGCCGCCTTCAGGCTCTCGGTCAGGGCATTGGCGGCGTGCATTCCGTCCGGGCCGGAGGCATACCACGCATCGCCCACAAAGATCTTGCCGCCGAGGTTGGTGCCCGTGGCGATGACCACACATTTGGCCCCATACTCGCCGTTCAGCTGGGTCACAACCCCCTTCACATGGCCGTCCTCCACCTCGATGGAGACGACCTCTGCCTGATGGATGGCCAGACCCGGCGTCAATTCCAGCGCATGTTTCATATATTCGTGGTAGCGCTTGCGGTCGGTCTGGACGCGCAGCGCATGGACCGCCGGGCCCTTGCCCTTGTTCAGCATCCGGCTCTGCAGATAGGTGGCGTCCGCCGCCAGGCCCATCACGCCGCCGAGAGCGTCCAATTCACGTACCAGCGTTCCTTTTGCAGTTCCACCAATGCTGGGATTGCAGGGCATATTGCCGATGGCATCCAGGCTCATGGTGAACACCGCCGTCTTCGCGCCCAGCGTTGCAGCCGCATGGGCCGCTTCAATGCCCGCATGGCCTGCGCCGATCACAATGACGTCATAATCTCCTAAATGGTTCATTTTTACTTTCCCACACAAAATCGTTCAAATACTTCGTTGATGACCGCTTCCGACGCATTTTCGCCGGTCAGATCACACAGGGCATCCAGTGCATCGTCCACGCAGACCGATACGGCATCCAGCCCGAACCCGCCCGCTGCGGCCTCCAGCGCACCGGCGACCGCTTCCCGCGCACGGGTGGCGGCGGCAAGCTGCCGCTGCCCCGAAAGGCTGGCAGCGTGGGGGTCGATCTGGTTCGTGCCCAGCAGCCGCGCCACCGCCGAGGCGATGAGTTTCCGTGCCCCCTCCTCCTGGCAGCAGACCGGCAGCACCATCGCAAAATAGGGCGCGATGACTTCCGCGTCGAACCGGGTCGGCTTGTCCTCCTTGTTGATGAGGGCAATGGCCGGGCGGCCCGCACACTTCCGGGCCAGCGCAAGGTCCTCCCGCGTCAGCGGCTCCGAGCCGTCGAAGACGGCCAGCACCAGCCCGGCCTCGTCCAGCTTCTTCCAGCTGCGGCGGATGCCCTCGGCCTCGATGACGTCTTCGGTATCCCGCAGTCCGGCGGTGTCGAAGAGGTTCAGCCGGATGTCGCCCAGCCGGACGGCCTGTTCCACCACGTCGCGGGTCGTGCCCGCCACCGGGGTCACGATGGCCCGGTCGAACCCGGCCAGCAGGTTCAGCAGGGTGGATTTTCCCGCATTGGGTCGGCCCACGATGGCACAGTCCACGCCTTCGCGCAGAACGGCCCCGGCATCGTAGTTCCGGATGAGGACATCCAGCTCGTCCTTCACGCTGCCCAGCACGGCTTGCAGATGGTGTTCATCCAGCTCCGGCACATCTTCCTCCGGGAAATCCACCCACGCGGCCAGATGGGCCTGCAGACTGGTCAGGGCCTCTTTTTCGGCGGCGATCTTTCTGGCCAGCGCCCCACCCAGCGAAGCATTGGCCAGCGCGGCGCCCTGTCTGCCATCCGCAGATACCAGATCCATGACGGCCTCGGCCTGGGTCAGGCTGAGCTTGCCGTTCAGGAAGGCGCGGCGGGTGTACTCGCCCGGCGCAGCAGGCGCAGCCCCGGCCTCGATGCAGCTTTCCACCAGCCGCCGGGCCACAGCGCTGCCGCCGTGGCAGCTCAGCTCCACCACGTCCTCGCCGGTGTAGCTGTGGGGTGCCCGGAAAAAGAGGGCGACCCCCTCATCGAAGGCGTCCTCCCCTTCCAGAAACGTTCCGAACAGGGCAGTGTAGCCTTTGGCCCCGGCCACGGTCCGGTCCGGGTTCGCGGGGCGGAACACCCGCGCCGCCACGGCGTAGCTCTCCGGCCCCGAAAGGCGCACCACGGCAATGCCGCCCGCCCCCGGTGCTGTTGCAATAGCTGCAATGGTCGAATCCTGCATCTGTGTCCCCTCCCGCTGGTTTGAATCAAAATTTATTGTACCACGAACCGACGAAAAAGGGAAGTTTTTCTTCGCAGGCGGCCTGTGTGCAAAACAAAAGCTGCCCCTCCCCGGCAGTTTTCCACCAGAAAGGGGCAGCATGGTTCAAAACTCAGCGATCAGATCTCGATCTTGCCGAAGCTGAAATCGGCGAAATCATCCACGCGCTCGGTGCGCTTGGGTGCTACGGGTGCTGCATCCTCCGCGTCGCGGGGTGCATAGGTGCGCTCCGGCACACTGGAACCACGGCCGCCGCGGCTGCCTGCCGGGCGGAGTCCGCTGCGGTAGCCGCCGCGATTGCTGCCATTGCGGTCGCCGTTCCGGTTCCCGCGATAGCCGCCATTCCGGTTTCCACCGTTCCGGCGGCCGTTGCCGCGCGGGCGGCGCTCGCCGTAGGTGTTGTCGGTCTGGGCATCGGGTGCGGTGGAGTAGATGACCACACGGCGGTCACGGCCCTCGCCCTTGCTCTCGCTGCGGACGCCCTCCATCTTGCCGATGGCAGAGTGGATGATGCGGCGCTCGTAGGGGTTCATCGGCTCCATGGCAAAGCTGCGGCCGGTCTTGCGGACCTTGGCACCGATGCGCTGCGCCAGAGCGGTCAGGTCGCTCTCGCGCTTGTCGCGGTAACCGGCCACATCCAGACCCAGCTTGATGTAATCGCCTTCCAGACGGTTGGCCACCAGGCTTGCCAGATAGGACAGGCTCTCCATGGTCTCGCCGCGGCGGCCGATGAGGGCACCCAGCTTCTCGCCATCCAGACGGATGATGGTGGCTTCGCCCTTCTGCACGGCGCTGAAGGTCACGTCATTGACGCCCATCCGGGTGATGACTTCCTGCAGATATTCCACAGCGGCCTTGACCTTGCTGTTCTCTTCGATGTTGATGGGCACTTCCACCTCTTCGGCTTCCTCTGCGGGAGCAGCCTCTGCAGCCGGTGCGGCATCCTCAGCCTTGGGTTCCTCGGCCGGAGCAGCTTCCTCCGCAGCGGGTGCGGCGGGCACTTCCACCTTCTCCTCTACGGGAGCAGCTGCCGGTGCCTCTGCGGCGGCGGGTGCCTCCGGAGCCTTGGGTGCATCGGGCTCCTCCACGCTGACCCGCACCTTGGCGGGGGTCAGTTTCAGGCCCAGGAATCCCGTCTTCTGCGGCATTTCCAGCACTTCGTAGCTCACATTCATATCCTCAGCCTGCACACCCAGCAGGGCGCAGGCCTTTGCGCGGGCTTCATCAACCGTCTTGCCGGTTGCTTCCTGAGTACGGATCATAACCGTTATTCCTCCTCTTTCTTGTTCAGCTCACTCAGCGGAACGGTGCGCTCGTCCTTGTAGCGCTCTGCATCCAGCTGGCGGGCATACTCCAGGCGGCGCTTGTTCATCTCGCTGGCGGAGATGTTCTTCTCGACCGTCGTGCCAGTCTTCTCGTCGGTGACCTTGATGGTGGTGCTCTTCACACCGCGCTTCTGCTCCTTTTTGCGGGCTGCCATCTCCGCCAGAACTTCAGCCTTCATCTTTTCGGGGTCGTAGATCTTCTTCATGACGATGCTCTGCACGGTCATGAGGATGTTGGAGACGACATAGTACAGGGAGAATGCGCAGGGGACCGTGAAGCAGAAGAACAGATACATCAGCGGCATCATATACATGGTCAGCTTCATGCTGCCCTGCATCTGCTGGCCGGAGGCCTTCATGCTGATGTGGGTAGAGATGAACATGGTCACGATGGCCAGGACGGGGAAGATCAGCAGGGGCAGGTTCTCTGCGGCCAGGCTGTACTGAGGCACACGGGTCAGGTCGATGCCGAAGAAATCCATGTGCTGGCCGAACTCGGTGATGGTGCTGACCTGATCCGGGGTGAAGCAGCTGGTGACGGTGCTCTCGCCCGCGATGACCTGCGCGATGATGTTGGTGTCGCGGGTCACGGTGGTGAAGCTGATGCCAAGGGTCGTCAGGGCCTCACCGGCAGCGGTCAGGGCATCGGCACCGATGTGGAAGATGCGCTGCAGCGGGCGGTACACGACCTCGATGACGCCGAACATGACCAGGAAGTTGACCAGCATGGGCATACAGCCTGCGGTGGGCTTGTAGCCCTGCTCCTGCAGCTTCATCAGCTCTTCCTGCTGCTTGTCGGGCTTGTCGCGGTACTTCTTCTGGATGTCGGCGACCAGAGGCTGGTAGGCGGACATCCGGGCCATGCTCTTCTGCTGGTTGAGCTGCAGCGGGATCTTGACGAGCGTGATCAGCAGGGTGAACAGGATGATGTCCCAGCCATAGCTCGGGATCAGCTTGTAGATCCACTCCATTACATAGCCGAGAGGCCAGCCGAGGATGTATAAAGGATTCATATCTTCGTCCATTCTGCCCCGCCTGTGGCGCGGGACGATAAATTTTTTATGAGAAGGACACACCGCCCACAGTTCGGTGCGTCACAAGAAGCTGATTTTTCAGGAGCGATGGCTCCGTCTGGCCCGGAAGAGCCGTGCGGCCGAGAGCTTCCGCTCCGGGCTGACCCACCTTCCCTTCGGGGGGACGGGGTCGTATCCCCAGCGGCCCAGCGGATTGCACCGGGCGATGCGAGCCGCACCCAGCAGCAGCCCTTTCAGACAGCCATGGGTCTGGATGGCCTCCAGCGTGTACTGGCTGCACGAGGGCGAAAAGCGGCATCTGCGCCCAAGGCCGGGGCTGATGAAGCGCTGGTAAAATCGGATGGGCGCGCAGAGCGCGTTCCGGCATCCCTGCGAAAGGCTCATTCCTGCGGGGCCGGCTTCTGAGCCGGCGGAACGGTGGCCGGGGGCTGGGCACCCGGCTGTTTGGCCTTGTCCGGCAGACCGGCCTGTGCAAAGAGTTTGGCCACCACTTCGCTGAGCTGCCAGCTCTTGAGGTGCGGGGTGATGCCCCGCGCCACAAACACGAGGTCGTAGCCGCCGATGTTGTAGTCCAGATGCTCGTCGATGGCCGCCTTCATCACGCGGCGGGCGCGGTTGCGCTGCACGGCATGGCCGATCTTTTTGGTGGCCGTCAGGCCCACGCGGGTCTTTTTGCCGCGGGTCTTGAGGACGTACAGCACCAGCGCCGGGTTCACATAGGACTTGCCGCGGGCATACACGCGGCCATATTCGCTGTTGCGGCGGATGGGACGATAGCGCACTCCTTCGGCGCCTCCTTTTCTGGTAAAATCGGATACTCTGCCCAAAAGGCAAAGTTCAAAATCAGTATAGCAAAAAAACGCCGACATGAAAAGCCTGTCCGGACGTTTTTTGTGCCAAATCTTCGGAATATTTTTTAGTCAAACCGCGCGAAAATAAAAAAGAAGACCGCCAATTCGATATCAGCGGCCTTTTGTGCGCATGTTCAATTCTGCGCCGGACCCATTGCTCAACGCAGCTGGATCAGACGGTCAGGCTCTTGCGGCCCTTTGCACGGCGAGCATTGATGACCTTGCGGCCGTTCT
>ERZ1034723.1260-NODE-1260-length-11320-cov-16.229827_pt1 | contig 11320 bp, 7 predicted proteins | sample MGYA00520637_ERZ1034723 | MGnify/ENA primary metagenome ERZ1034723 (study PRJEB33766, sample SAMN09781719) | gut metagenome | biome: gut microbiome | host: Homo sapiens | place: Madagascar | study: EMG produced TPA metagenomics assembly of the PRJNA485056 data... | reverse complement strand
GCATAAGAAAGTAGTCGGGAATTACGAATATGACCCGATAAAGGTGTGTAGTACGTCATTGGTCATTGAACCAAAAAACTAATTTCGTTGTTTTTCACGGAAATTAATAACTATAGTAATACCTTTTATTATTCCTGTTAAAAAACATATCTGGCGCCTCACTAAATAAATATTCGCCCATAATATACGACTTTGGTGTGTGGGGGTCAATAATCGTATAACGGGCGAATATCCAAGTTCAAAAACTGTTTTTAACACCACCTGGTAGTGCTAAAAAATACTATTGCGTATATAAATAGTTCTTCAAAATAAAAAAGTTGACACTCATTGCTGAAATTTGCCTTTTTTACTTACATTGCATCATTCAAGCGTAATCGTAAACGGCGTACTAGCAATGATTTCGTCCAAATAGTCAGACTCGCTTATTAGCGTGCACATTTTACCGCATAAGAGGAAGGTACAATTGAAATAACCTCCATCGTTATACCATACTGATGTTGTCTTGACTGATACTGGTGTAGGAACATTTGTTCCATTAATGTCAGTGAAATTTACAAAAGTGAATATCCCTTCAACAGGTGCGTCTGTATTCTTATGGGTCTTCGCAGCTATCAGCATACTGTTCAATGTTGGGATATCCTTGGCATAAAACGAGTACTCGGACAGTGATGTGCCGCCACCAAAGTCAATGACCGTGTTATTGACTTTGAAGATTCCCGTATTGCCCAACTTGGAAATAGAGTCCTTAATATTGTCTATTTCCGCCATTGTTGGTAACACAAAGTCAGCGACACCCTCTATATTGTTTCCGTTCTTGTTTATCATAGATTATTTTAATTGATAAAGTTATATGTGAATTTTGTGGTCCTCTCGTAATTTGACCTGTCATAGTTCAGGTACGCTCCGTAACTCACCCTGTATATCGCTTTCTCGTCAGTGTCTATCTCAAGTACAGAGAACGCTATGTCGTTAGTCGACTCATAGTCTTTGTAGATTTTGTTGAGTGCGTAACCGTGTGTCGCGTCATATGCGTAGTGGTACGCTGAGGATGTGTCACTTGAGTAACCAGCGACTACTGGTGCCGACAGCGATGTCTCTCCAAGCATAAGGATGTTGTACTTCTTCGAACCGTCTGTCTTCTGGCATCTGTGGTGGTTCTTGCTGTGGATATGACCGAACAGGTGCGCGACGTATTTAAAGTCGCCAGAAGTGGTGAAATCACAATTGAGAGTTATGTTGTTTATACCTTTTGAGTCAGGATAAGTCTTATTCAATGTTGTCTTGTTCTGCAACGCGTCAATGATGTCTGGTACCATAAACGGGTCTTGATAGAACTCGCAGTCTGGTTTACACTTAACATCATTAAATGTGAGACTGTTGTCTCCGAACCCATAGTGCATAGCGGTTATCACATTTAGTTTTTTAGTGCAAGCGTCCTTAAATGTCGCTATCAACCAGTCTATCTGTACTTGACTGAATACTGCTGATGTCCAAGAATATGTAGTATCCTTCTTGTCATCGTCATAGTCATTAGGGTCAAGCATTATGATTCTGAAATCGTTAACATCAACATAATAATAACCCCTGTTTGCTGCGCCGAATTGCAATTTTCCAAAAGTTGATAGTGTAGAGCGTATCTTTGTATACCATTGTGCCTGTGTCATTCCTGGAATATCGTGGTTTCCTCGTGCGCAAACGAATGGTGTTGTCTTGTTATTGTTCTCGGCAACAACATTAAGCATATTCTGAATTTCAGTAGGCACTCTTGTCTTGGATGTACTATTGCTTGGATGTCCGTTTGCGTTGTCGCCAGTATGGACAATGAGATTTGATATGTTTTTTGACACTACGAGTGCTTCCTTCAACTGATTGTTGAATGCATGACTGTCGCTTATATGTGTAATCACAAACCTCTTTTTCCAAGATGTACCCTCACCTTTAGCGTTGTTTACCCTACCCCACTTGTAAGCGTAGAACTCTGGTAGGAATAGTTCTTTATTAGGGTATTCATCCTGCTTAACCTCCACTGTACCGAAGAAGTCGTTGAACTTGCCAATGAACACAGGTTCGTGTGGGTACCAATTACAATAATAGCAAATAGGTATATCTGTCTTCTGCAATCCAGTAAACACCCTATCAACAATTACTGTATTAGGGTCATTCCTTCCGTCAACTACAGTCAACGCTGTGGTGTCTATCACTTTGAAATGCTGACCGTCAGCATCAAACGTGAAAGTGAATGGTGTTGTCTGTGTCTTAGTAGTGTCAGCGATATAGTAAACAACTCCGTTATAGATGATACCGAAACCGTTTGGTTGAACATAAAGTGTCTTATTTGCAAGACTTACGTTTTTCTGGTCCTGTGCACCATTTAAAATCAGAAGAAACTGCTTTTGCGAATTCTCATCAATAGTGGACAAAGCGTCGCTAACTGCTTTCTGACTCATAACCGAGGTTGTAGAAGTTCCTGTTGCCTGAACAATTGAACTTGAATCCAACAACTTGTAATCGTTATATGTTAACGAGTCATTTGCTGGTGCAAGCGCGTGGTCTCCAATCATTATGAAACCGTTGTTGTCAACAGAAACTGTATTTGTGACAATTGAGGACGCGGATATTCTTTGAGTTGTGTCATTGAGTTTTGCGTATCTCCTGTCAGCGGCACCCTGTGTCAGATAGTCGTATGAGTAGTAACCCAATTGCTTGAACGTGCCAGACTCGATACCCCAGACCTCGTGCTTCTCCGAACCACCTGTATTCGTGACTGCATCCAAGACATAGATATGTCCCTTCTGCGCCGTTGTTGATGTAGGTTTCTCGCTCACGAAATGCACCTTCGACATCTGACTGTGGTGAGGAACGATAATCATTATACTGTCCTCTGCCGTGTCAGTAGGAAACTCTGGCGAGTTCTTTGTAGTAACGATAATCTTCTCACAGAGGAAACGTGTCTTTACATCATTGACGTTTGTACCGAAGTCATTGGTCGTTGCTGGGATACCAGTACTTACGCTCGTATGACCTGCATTTGAATCAATAATAACCTTCTCTATCGTAGACAGATAACCTTTCGTTACCCCTAACGAAGCATAATCCCATCCTGATTTATTATAGAAGATGTTCTGGTTGTTCTGTGCTGAACCATTTGTTTCGGGTGATATCTTCAACGGAACCCATGGTGTTAGGTTTCTGTTGACTAAGTGAACGGATGTTATAAATTTATTTCCTATAAAATCATTACTACCGCATTTATAAAATAAGTGATTATGCCCATTTGACTGTCCAGTATGGTTTGAATCCACAATAAAGGTATTGTAGAGAACACGAATAACGCTTGAACTTTTACCATTCCAGTTAAGAAGAGGACTATCACCTATCTTAACTATATAGATGTCGCTCCTACCTTTCACCCAAGTCCACTTATCCTCAAAAAGATAATGCGAACCAAGTTTAAATGTTGTTCTTGTAACATTTCCTGGTGCAAATCGTTTAGAATTATCTCCATCAATCAATATATCGTTGATACATCCGCACATTCCGATGTTGAATACACTACCATTTGCATTTGGGACATGTAGACCTACCCCGAAACCCATTATCAAATTGACATTGCATTTCGTGTGTGGTTGCCCTGATATAATTAATGCTGTACCTTTACCAAGGCCATATGTTGTTGCTATATCACCAGAATTAGTTACGGTATCCAAATAATTAAAACCATCAGGTCCTTTGATTATTTGATTAACATTAATATTTGAGGAAAAAACAATATCACCAGAATTAACTACCTCTGGAGGATTTGATGCTTCTGTTCGTGTGGTTCCATACATATCAATACCGACAGCGGTTTCATTCGGGCACCTAACAACCAACGAACCCTTAATAACGATTTTGTTATAGTTTGAACCGCTACGGATTACGGCACCGTCAAGCGTAATGTCACCGATAATATCATGTTCAACAATCAAAGTTTGTTTGATGTTATATGCAGTGCCGTTTGTATGCACATACCCAAAAGCGGATGTAACTCCTGTGTTTGGCCAGCACTCAACCATAGTAATGGTTGACTTGACGAGATATTTTTCCGCCGTGAGGACAACTGGGATATGTCCAGCGTTGTAAATCGCCTTGTTGATTGCTGTAGCGTCGTCTGTAACACCGTCGCCTACAGCACCGAACCATTCTGGATATACAGCGTCACAGCGCATCAGACCAGCGACGTTTACTGTGTTATCAAATATACGTTTCTTTGGCGCCTCAATCTGTGTGTTATTGAGTTTAAGTGTACCGCTGCCAGTGAACTTGCCGTCCATGTAGAAATGGACAACACTACCACTACCTACCGTGTATGTTGTTCCTGACGCGAGTTCAATAGGCACGGTGATATTGTACCTCTTGTTTTCTTCAGCGAATGTCGTGCTTGTCAACTGTGTTGACTCGTCAATGGTTACATTGTCGCTTGTCTGTGTTGAAATGCTTTTTACATATTGTGTGTCACAATCAGGGGAATAATAACCAAGTTGTTTGAACACGCCTGACTCATACCCCCAGACCTCGTGTTTCTCAAAACCATTTCGTTTTACATAAGTACTTGTTCCATTAATTGCCTCATTTGTCTCATAGGATGTGTCAGAAACTGCCTTAAGTACATAAATATGACCTTTCTCTCTATTTGATTCTGCTGGTATGTTGTCAACAAAATGTACTTTATGCGTCTGACTATAGTGTGGTACTAATATTTTAATGCTTTCAGTATTCTGACGAGGATAATATGGGGCGTTGATAGTTGTAATTATCATCTTTTCACACAAGAACCTTTCGGACACATCATTCCACTTGTCTCCATATTGATAACATGATGTATGTTCATTCGAATCAATTACAACATTTTTGAATACACATTTATATCCTTTTGTGACATTTAACGTCTTATAATCCCATACTACTCTATGTATGAATTTATTTTGATTATTCGAACTCGAATTATTTGAAATTGGGCATATTTTAACTGGTTCCCAAACGCTCAATTTCTGGTCAACCAGGGTATATGATATTATAAAATCATTATCTCTAAAATTGTTAGTTCCACATTTATAAACGATATGGTTATAAATATAAGCACTACTAGTGTTATTTGTCTCAATAGTGAATGTATTACATGCTACCTCAACTGGTTGTCCAGCGCTGGTGTTGTCATCATTCACGCGTATAATACAAATGTCAGTCCTTCCAGATGTCCAAGGCCATTTTTTACTTAGATAGTGCGTACCTAACCTGATGTCGTTTCTTGTCACACCGCCACCAATGAATCTCGCACCACCATTGATTAGAAAGTCATTGATACATCCGCATGTGTTCACGCTAACCTTAGTACCGTTTGCGAACGGCATATGGATACCTACTCCGAAACCGTTAACCTCACGAACAGTACAACTACCTCCAGCGCCAGAGCAGAACACGATAGCGGTACCTTTACCCAAACCATATGTAGTGGCGTATGTCGCATCAGCAGAGTTCTGGTAACTGAAACCGTCCTTGCCTTTGATGACAGACCTCACCTCAATCTCAGACGAATATCCAAAATCACCAGAGCGGATGTCTGTCATACTCGTGGTATCGCCAGACGCCTTTGTACCAGCGGTATCAATACCGATAGCAGTGTCTTTCGGGCATCTTACGACAAGAGCACCATTGATTTTAATGTAATTGTGGTTTGAACCAGTTCTAATGACAGGCCCGTCAAGCGAAATATCACCAATGATATCGTGTTCAACAATTAAGGTCTGCTTGTCGTTCCATACACTACCTTTTTCGTGCGCATACTCAAAATACGGGTTGATATTTGAGTTAGGGAATGGTTCCGCCAAAGTGATAGTCGATTTGACGAGATATTTTTCCGCCGTGAGGACAACGGGCATATGTCCAGCGTTGTAAATCGCCTTATTGATTGCACCAGCATCGTCTGTAACACCGTCACCTACTGCCCCGAACCATTCAGGGTATACTGCATCACAACGCATAAGACCCTTTATCACGACAGTGTCGTCAAAGATACGCTTTTTCGGTGCCTCTATTTGTGTGTTGTTGAGTTCAATTGAACCAGTACCTGTCAACTTGCCGTCCATGTAGAAATGGATAACGCTACCCTTTCCTACTCTGTAAACAGAACCCGCTTTTAGTGTAAGCGGTATTGAGACATTGTATCTCTTGTTTTCACCAGAGAACAACGCGACTGTGTTAGGTGTAGAGGTGTCAATATATACATTGTCGCAAAGTGCGTTAATCGTCTCCTGTTTTGTTGCGGATGACGCAGCGTCAATCGCTTCTGTAACTGCATTTTGACTCATAACATCAATCTCGCTTGTGGTTCCAGCGTCTGTGTTCTGTACTATTGACATCACATCCCCTGCCACGTTAACAGCGAGTTTCACCGTTGACGGTGGTGTTCCGCTGCCGACATATACCTCATCAACATGCTCGTCGTAATATGTAACCTGTGTGGCGCCGTTTGACGCTTTGTAGACAGACGCTGTTACTGTCTTTACCTTTCCGTCAGTATCCTTGTATCTCGCGAGGATAGGTTGACCGTCAAGTATCTTACCTTTCGTTGACGCTCCTGTTACGAGTGTTTCTATAGCGTTTACCGCCTCGGTTCTTGAGGTGTATATCTTGTTTGTGTTTCTTAAAAACTGTACTTGTTTATTTATCGCCATTTCGGTAATCTAATTTCTATTTAAAACTACTTTCATTTCAGAAAAAAAACAACTTGGCGTTACTTGTCTATGCCTCCGCCGATGTCGTCTCCAGTAACATATATGCCTCCACCGCCTTCGGTATGAGGCACCTCTATCTTCTCTCCGTTCACCCTTATTAAGTATGTGATATTTCCAATTGTCTCTGATTTGACAATGTCATTTCCTCTAAGGAAATAGAAGTTCTCGTCTATCTCCTTTCCTATGAGCGAGCAGTTCTTTGTCTTGTCTCCCTCATATTCAGAATTTAATTTATGGTATACTACACCTGTAGGTTTTTCTGTCTTGTTATTTGATGTTAAGTTCATCCCTATAGTTGTTTTTCACAGTGTTATAGTCGATTTGGCATCCATAGAACTTGAATGCGTGTATATCCCCTATGAATGTACCAGCGAAATGCCTCTCAAGAGGAAGTATCTTTTTTGACACCTTACCGTATCTGGTCCACATTGCCTCTCCAAGACCGAGAGTTCCTCCACCTACTGATATTGAGAATGGTACACCCTCCTGTTTCTCCGAGTAGTCGTCAAGTGCTCTGAACCTGAACATAGGCAATTCCATTGAGACAAGTTTAAGTCTCCCGTCAATATAAATGTATAATTTCATCCTGTCAGTGACAGTCTTCTTGACTTTAAGGTTAACCGTTGACCACTTGTCGAAATCAACCATACCTGGGTATGATTTCTCCTCTACAATCTTGAATCTGTTATCGCTGTCGCAGTCCTTCACAAGATACCTGTATCCTATACTTCCGTCATCGTTGTATTTTAGTGCGAAAGCGTTCTCTGTTATATCGTCAGACACATTCTTCAATTTCTGTGTCTTTTGGTCAATCTGCAATTCCTCTATAGTTTCTGTGGTGTACCCCGTAGGAGTCCTGTTAGCGTAAAGAAACAGATTGATACCAGATGTATCTTTCGGCAATGTGAACTCTACGAAAGCGTCATCTGGGTGGTTGTCTACAGTAAAACCTTCAGTTGTCCTGTCATATGTCAGGAATTTGTTGTCCGTCACAATCCTAAACGTGTTGTTCTTGTTCTCAAGCACTGAATGCTCCGTATTGTCCTTGACATCTTCGTCGTTTATCTCTATGTCTGGTATCGTGTAGTCGTCGTTGTTGTAGATGTCACAGGCATCCTCTTGCTCGTAGTCGTCTGCGTAGTAATTGTCATTGTTGTAGTCATCGCAGTCCTCCACTATGATGTCAAGGTCACTTTTCTTAACCTTTGTATGCTCGATATCGCCGTACTGCTTGTTGTAGCACTCAATCGCTGTATCAGCATTTTCCGTCTCTCCAAGTTGCTTTCCGAAATAGTTCATAAGGTCTATTCCAGCGCAAGGTTCAGTGTCCTCATCCCTCTCCTCGAACTTTGACAAGTCGTAACCGTTGCGCAACATGAATTTGTTCTCGGCACGAGTTCCCATATAGAAGAATATCCCGCTGTTGTCTGGGTATTTTGTGTTCAGTATGTTATCATTGGTCTCGTAATGCCGTGGACGAAGTGTAACCTCGATATTCCAAGTGTCCTCAACCTCATACGGAAGAACCTGGTACTGGCAGTTAGAGTCCTTGAAGAATCCTTGCATAAAACCGCCCTTCAAAGCGAGATATGTGTCTTTCTCATCCGATACCTTATCCAGGTCAAAAGAACTTGTCTTTGTGTTTCCAGACACATAAATCAGATGCAGTTTCTGGTCATCAATAAACAGTTTTGAGTTTGTTATAATATCAAACAGTTGACTATTTGATACCCTGTCTCTGTCAAACTTTATCAAACCGTTGTCTATCCCGTTGAAACCTATGTTCTCAAGAGTAACTGGTTCAGTTGTCGCTCCAGACCATATGTATTCTCCTGTTGAGCAGACGCCGTCTTTCTCGAAACACTCTGGTATCAACGTGTCTATATATGAAGAAAGGCACGGATGCTGAAAATCCGTGTTGAAATCCTTATTGTTCAATGATTCAAGGGAAAGCACAAAGTCCATGTACTTGTCAGTTGTGACGAACATCTGTGGTTTCCATCGTTTATATTTATTCAGAATCGACATTCAGTTTTTCAAGTCCTTTTCACAATAAATAGTTTGGTCGTTGTATTTATTGTGAGAGATAATAACCTTAGAATTAGGATGAGAGTATTATTCACAGAAGGACAGATAAAGCGAATCCTCGGAGAGGACTGGTATCTCGGACTTGACGACGGCACAAGTGACGAAATACCTTACGGAGAGGACAATTTGCAGAACACGAACACGATAAAAGCGTCTGGTGCGTACACTGATAAGGACGGTGAACCTGTTACGGATGTCAAAATGGCGAGTGACTCCAGATGGGGCATCGGCCGCAACAGGGCATACGGAGGAACTGTCACAGAGTCTGACGATGAGCACTGTCAACTCAACGAGATTAACAGTGAGTTCTCGAAAGATACTATCAAGGTCCCGTCACGTCTTAGAAACATAGCGTGCAAGTCATCTGGAGAGATTGGACGCAATATCGGCAAGAACGGAGAGGTGAGTGTCAGCAACGCATACAAGATAATGCACCAGGTCAGGAATGGCGATGATATCGGCACTGACAAGCGTATAACTGATTTTCTTGACAAGACACTCAAGAGGAAAGAAAACATATCCAGAAACAGCAAGGAGTTGAAGAGGGATATGGGTATCGAGAACGCGTTCCAGAAATCTGGCGGCACAAAGAACGGCGGAGGAAAGGCGCACACGAATAAGACAAGCGACGGAAGCAACATCACATGTTTTAATTGAGTTGTTTTTGAAAAATAATTGATTACTTTTAATATAGAAACATAATGGGAAAGCAAAGTAGACTTGAGTCGGAAGCGTTATTGGCGAGACACGAGGCGATGACGAAAATGGATTTCCAGAAAGGGACCAACGAATATTCATCTGACCACGAGGATGCGAAGACACACAACGACGAGTTACACCCTTGGGGTAAAGGCACAGACGGAAATGGACCTGTATACGTCCTGCCTAACGCAAACGCGTCAAAGACGCAGTACAAGAAGGGAATAGACACTACAGACGGTGGTGGTTCATACGACAAGTTCGGACGCAACGGAATCGGCGGCAGACAATACCTGTCAACCATTAACATCTACAACAGCACTAACGCCTACGGACCTAACTCTGTAGACACTACAGAGAACAGGAGCGAAGGGCAATACATCGTAAAGTAAACAATGATGGATTACGCTAAGAGTGTCATATTCAAAATACTGTCAGAGGGTGTAAGTCAAGACAAGATTATCGACGCCATCAAGAAGAGGTACGAGGTGAAAATCAAGTACACGGCTGACGACGACCCTAAAGGAACTGGAGAGAGGATGATTCAACCAGTGGCATATGGCACATCAAAGGCGGGCAACCCTGTCATAAGGGCGTGGCAACCTAACGGCGACACAAAGACCAGAATACCTCACTGGAAACTGTTCAGGGTCGATAGGATTGACAACTGGAAGGCATACCCTAAACGAAAGTTCAAGACACCTCCAGACGACCCTAACCAGCCAGCGTTCAACAAGAACGGAGACAAGACGATGTCACAGGTGTTTGTCATTGCCGATTTTGACTCCGCGGAGGCACGATACAAGCGTGGCGGTCTTGAGCGCTACAATATACAGCGTAGGCAGTCAACGCCATACGGTGGTTTAAGGGCGAACATCAACAGGTCGTACAGGTCAGACGTGGCTGATAGGAATATATCTCAAGAACAACCTAAAGACTCGAACTACTGGTCTACCTATGATATGGCGCTGTCATCCGCATCGATTGACAATGACGACAATGTGGTATCGCAGACAGTAAGTCCAGTATTGAAGGGTTCAGAGGACAACCCTGTTAGCAGCGACACAAAGAAACTCGACTATAGGAATATCGAGAAGAACGGACCAGTCTACAAGGACGACAATGACGAAGGCGATATGGGGGACCTGTTCAATTATGTTGATGACGAGCAAGAATAATTTTTTTTAATCACCAAATATGGCATTTGACATAAAAGCAGCACAGGCATTGATGCTAAATGAGGAGTTTAACAGGAAGGTTGACAATGTGATAGCAGCGAAGAGTCAGGGGAAAAAGAGTGTGGCGTCGCAGTTCGCTATACCTGCAACTATGATGCAGGACGCTCAACCAGTCCAGCAGATATCACAAGAACAGATGATTAGGGAAAGCAAACTCCCACAGGCAATACTTGACTCCTACAAGGAAATGAATAGTCCCCTGAATGAATTTAGTGAAATCCCAGCGTCTTACTTTAACGGTAATACTGTACAAGGACAACTCAACGAGGCGGTATCTCAAAATACACAGAAGGCGATTGCTGGAAATGACTTAGTCGCACTAATCGACAGGTGCATAGCGAAACACATTGCGGTATTACGCGACGAGATAAAGTCAGAGGCGACAATGAAGGCGTTCCGTTTCACTGACGGCAACAAGGTTCAGTTCCTGGACAGAAACGGTAATATTTACGAGGGTGTGCTTACATTGAAGAAGAAAAAAAGAAAAAGCGGTATCATAATTCTCTTGTTATTTCAAAAAAG
>ERZ1034723.1259-NODE-1259-length-11322-cov-3.757344_pt1 | contig 11322 bp, 14 predicted proteins | sample MGYA00520637_ERZ1034723 | MGnify/ENA primary metagenome ERZ1034723 (study PRJEB33766, sample SAMN09781719) | gut metagenome | biome: gut microbiome | host: Homo sapiens | place: Madagascar | study: EMG produced TPA metagenomics assembly of the PRJNA485056 data... | reverse complement strand
GGAGATATAATCATGGCAGCAAAAACATTTACTATGACAGCCGCAGGTAAAGCCGAGTTAGAGGCAGAACTTGAACAGCTTAAAACCGAAGGAAGAGTTGACATTGCAGAAAAACTTAAGGTTGCACGCTCCTACGGTGACCTTAGTGAAAACAGCGAATATGACGAGGCTAAGAGCGAGCAGGCCAAAATCGAGGCTCGTATTCAGGAACTCGAATATCAACTTAAAAACGCAGTGATTATTGATAATACGGCAAGTGACAAGGTATCGATGGGCTCAAAGGTTACCGTTTTGCGTGACGGTCAGAAGTTCGTTTACGAAATCGTCGGCTTCTCGCAGAGTAATCCGTCGCAGGGCAAAATTTCCGACGAAAGCCCGGTAGGCAAGGCACTTATCGGTGCTGCCGTAGGCGAAAAGGTAGTTGTTGAGGCACCTATCGGAAATTTAGAGTTTGAAATTAAGTCTATTGACTAATCCGAAATAAAGATTCAGAGGTAGAAATGTATGGCAGGAAAGTTTGAAATCACTAAGCACGGTGACGGCACTTTCACATTTGAATTATTGATTGACGGTCAGAGCGTCGGCTCATCACCTGTTTTTGCAAAGGAAGACGAGTGTAAGAGAGGCGTTAAGGCTGTAAAGAAAAACAGTCGTATGAAGGTGCAAAACATACTTCAAAACGATGAGGAAAAAACAAATCCGAAATATATCGTTGAGGCTGACGGCGATAAAGTTAAATATACTCTTTATCTTCAAACCGGCGCAATCGCATTCGGCGGCAGTGCAGACGATGAGGCACAGGCTCTTGAAATTATCGAAAAAATCGGCAATAATGCAAATGCCGCTCAGATGACGATGGCTGAGGTTGTTCTCAGCGAAAATGAGCAAAAGCAAATCAGAATAGATAAGCTCAAGGCTCTTCAGGACGCCGACAAGGACCCGTTTGAAATTACCGTTGCAGAGCAGACTCATCATTCAGATGAAATCAAGGCTGATTTTGAAAATCTTGAAAATAAAGATGTTATCATAGCAGGCAGAATAATGACCTGGCGTGATATGGGTAAGGCTAACTTTATCGATATTCAGGACAGAAACGGCAGAATTCAGGCTTATGTCAGAATGAACGATGTCGGCGAAGAGACTTTTGCCGAGTTTAAGACTTGGGATATCGGAGATATAGTTGAAGTAAAGGGCTTTGTGTTTAAGACCAGAACGGGTGAAATTTCCGTTCATGCGAAGCAAATCAGACTCCTTTCAAAGTCGCTTCTTCCGCTTCCCGAAAAGTTCCACGGCCTTACGGATACAGATACAAGATACCGCAGAAGATACCTTGATATGATTATGAATCCCGATGTAAAGGATACATTTATCAAGCGTTCAAAGATTATTTCTTCCATTCGCTCGTATCTTGACAATCTCGGATTTATCGAGGTTGAAACCCCGATTCTTAACACTATCCCGGGCGGTGCGGCGGCAAGACCGTTTATTACCCACCATAACACTCTTGATATGGATATGTATCTTCGTATCGCAACAGAACTTTACTTAAAGCGTCTTATTGTAGGCGGTATGGAAAGAGTTTACGAAATCGGCAGAAACTTCCGTAATGAGGGTATGGACGTTCGCCATAATCCCGAGTTTACCTGTATTGAACTTTATCAGGCATTTACCGATTATCACGGTATGATGGATATAGCCGAGGCACTTATCCGTAATGCGGCAAACGAGGTTTGCGACAGCCTCCATATCGTATTTAACGGTACTGAAATCGACCTTGAAAGTCCATTCAAAAGGCTCACTATGGTTGACGCCGTTAAGGAATACAGCGGCGTTGATTTTGCTTCCTTTATGAGTGACGATGAAAAGGCAGTAACCGTTGCTAAGGAAAAGGGTATAGAGATTGCACCGGGTAAGGCTACTTGGGGCGATGTTCTAAATTCGTTCTTTGAAGAATTCGTTGAGGAAAATCTTACTCAGCCTACATTCATTATGGACTATCCTGTTGAGGTAAGCCCGCTTACTAAGAGAAAGCCGGATTGTCCTGCTCTTACAGAGAGATTTGAACTGTTCATTCTCGGCGGAGAGTATGGCAACGCTTACAGCGAACTTAACGACCCAATCGACCAAATGAAGCGTTTTGAGGCTCAGATGAAACTTCGTGAAGCAGGCGATGACGAGGCTAATATGATTGATAACGATTTCGTTATGGCTCTCGAGTACGGTATGCCTCCGACGGGCGGTCTCGGTATCGGTATCGACAGACTTGTTATGCTCCTCACCGACAGCTACTCGATTCGTGATGTCCTCCTCTTCCCGACAATGAAACCCTTAGATAAATAAAATCAGCAAAAACTCAGTATTTATGCGGGCTTCGGGATTTAGGACAACCTCACAAATCGACGATTTACATCAAACTTACATCATTTGATGCGTGAATTTGTGCAGGCACGAGAAAATCGCATAATTTTCAAGATATATGAGCAGTTCCATTGCGGAGTTCCCCATTTTCAGAAAGAAAAAGATAAATCAGAATTGATGGAGGTAGTGCGAAGTATGAAAAAGATTGTATGTGCAATGCTATGTATTCTGCTTGTATTTAGTTTGAGTGCTTGTGGCGGAAATGTTAATGAAGTAAATACGCATAATGTAGAATCTGAAATATATTCTGAAGAGGACATTGCAGCTGCTATTGACACCATAAAAAAAGAGTTTAAGAGCAACTGGAATGGATGTACTCTTACAGAAATTTATTATGCAGGGGATGACAGCTCTAAAGACCATCAAGATTGGGCAGATAGGAACAATGCAGATGAAGTCATTGTTTTGCTATCTTCATTCGATGTTGATTCATCTGGAGGAGATGGTTCTCTGAATCCAAATAGTACATACAATGATTGGAAGTGGATTTTAGTTAGAACAAATGGCGGACAATGGCAACATGTTGACCATGGATATTAAAATAAATTCCAGATTGTAGAATTGGAAAATCAAGATTTAAGGAGATAATCAATGATATTATATTTTTCTGCAACAGGGAATTGTAAGTATGTTGTAACCCGGCTTGCGCAGTTGGCAGAAATCGTTTCAATCGTAGACTGCATCAGAGAGAAAAAAAGCAGATTTGAGGATGATGTGATTGGCATTGTTTCCCCTACCTATGATTGGGGACTGCCGAGTATTGTCCGTGAGTTTTTGGAAATGGCAACCTTCCAAACCGATTATCTGTATTTTGTTGCGACTTATGCGCCGGAAAATGCCCGGTACAAGCGATTGAAATGCGGAACAAATGTGTAAACAATATGAATATACCATCGCGATTACAAATCGCGCATTGGTGCAGGGAGATTTTCTTGAGCAGATGCAAAAGGTGATTCATCTGCGTCCTCATGCAGTGATTTTAAGAGAAAAAGATCTGTCGAATGAAGAGTATGAGATGCTGGCAGAAAAAATTCTGGAAATGTGCAGTGAAAGTGGTGTATGCTGTTTTCTGCATTCCAGAATTTCTGTAGCGCACAATTTAGGTTGCAGGAATATTCATATATCTATTCCTGTACTTGAGACTATGGGGCAAGAGGAGCGAATTCGATTAAAAAGAGATTTTCAGGAGATCAGTGTTTCCTGTCATAGTATGGAAGATATGAACTTTGCTGTGAAAAACGGAGCTACACAGATCATTCTTGGGACAATTTTTGAAACAGAATGTAAAAAAGGATTAAAAGGAAAAGGGCTGGAATTTGTCAGAGAAATCTGCAAAGCCTGTCCGGTGCCGGTGTATGCAATTGGGGGAATCAACCTGGAACGGTTGCAGCAGGTAATGGACGCGGGCGCAGCAGGCGGGTGTATGATGTCTGGTTTTATGAGGATTTAGAGAGTAGAGTCGCCTGCTTAATTGTGAGCAGCAATAAGCAGGCGACTTTTGTCAAATAGCTGTTATTTTCGTGCAACAAGATGTGCCCGGAATCCTTTCTGTTTTTCCATAGTCAGCACTGTGAAACCGGCTTTTTTTGCCATTGCAACAAATTCTGCAGCTTTATGTATTTTCACATCACCATGTCCGAATAGATTAGCCAGTGGCATTTCCAGATGGTTCATCAACCAGACTATAAAATCCGAAGAGGTATAGTCACGCAGGACCAGACGGCCGCCTTTTCGCAGAACACGATATGCACTATTGAAGAAGTCCTGCGGATTAGGATAGTGGTGGAAGCTGTTTGAGCAGATGACTGCATCAAAAGATTCCTCTGCAAAAGGCAGATTCTCACTGTCTCCAACAAGAAATTTCGTGTTGGAAAGTTCCTTTGCCTGAGCGACCTTGATCATCTCAGGAGTGAGATCAAGACCAACATAATGTTTATCGGGATATTTTTCATGAAGTAACTGAATCATTGGACCAGTTCCACATCCACAGTCCAGAACATCCTGGAAAGCTTCCTTTTCCAGTTCTGCCAGGATTGGCGGATAGTCATCTTTACACATCTCATAAATACCGGCATGTCCGCTGTCATAGACCTTGGCCGCCTGGGTAAATTCTTTGATAGAGAGTTGTTTATATTTTTCCGGTGTCATACAATATTCTCCTTAAACTGAGCGGATACAATTATCCGTGTTGATGCCTGTTTATAACCAAATAATTGAATATCAGGTAGTTGATTAACTAGACGGTTAGATACTTCTAACTAACAGTACCATATATTTTGTAAAAGTCAAAAGAAAGAAATAACGGGTGGAATGAGAAGTTGCCGTTATGGTTTAAGGTGTGATAAAATAGCGGTAAGTGTAGACTAACAGGATGAGACTGGAAAAATAATCATCAGTGAAGACAAACCATCAAACCGATTTTTCTGGATTTAATAAATGATAATTGTGTGGTACAATGTGTACAGAATATATGAAATGAAACTGTAATTAACCTACATAAAAGGGGGAGGCATTTATGACTGAAAAGAGAAAAAGAAAACTGGCAATGCCGGATACCCTGATCATTGTAGCATCAGTGGTACTTCTGGTGGCGATTCTCTCATGGATCATTCCATCTGGAACTTATGATTATCAGGAAATGAATATCAATGGACGAATTCGAAATGTAGCCATTGATGGAACTTATCACACCATTGACAAATCCGAAGTTACTACTACCAGATTCCTTGGATTTTTCAGCGTACTGTATCGGGGGTGTGTGGAGGCAGCTGATGTAATCTTCATGATTCTTTGCTGCTGCGGAACTTTTGGTGTTGTGGTAAAAACCGGTGCCTTCCACGCAGGAATTGGAACTATCCTGAAGAAGCTAAAGGGAAAAGAAATCCTTCTGGTTCCGATCATTATGTTGATCTTTGGCCTTGGGGGATCTGTATTTGGCATGGCAAGTGAGTTCTACGGATTTTATCCGTTGATTGTAGGCCTGGGAGTTGCCTTGGGCTATGATGCAATGTTCGGATTTGCCATTATTGCAGTTGGCGAGTTTGTTGGATTTATGGGCGCGACGCTGAATCCATATTCTGTAGGAATTGCCCAGACAATTTCAGGTGTAGAACTTTATTCCGGAACCGGATATCGTACCATCTGTTTCGTGATCTTCATGGTAATTTCAATTATCTATGTGATGATGTACGGCAGAAAAATTAAGAAAAATCCAGGCGCGTCTGTTGTATTTGGAGAAAAAAATATCCACGCTTTTGACAGAGATGAATTGAATGAGTATAGTTTTACTTTAAAAGATGGTCTGGTTCTGTTGGATGTGTTAGTTGTACTGGTAGTACTTATGTTTGGCCTGATTAAATGGGGCTGGGATTTTCCACAGCTTTGTGGTCTGTTCCTTCTCATGTCCATGATAGCCGCAGCAATCTGTAAATGGTCTCCAAACAAATGGTGCAGCGAGTTCATTGACAGCGCTAAAACTGCTATGTGGGGATGTATTCTGACGGGTATTGCTAAAGCTATTACTGTTGTTATGCAGGATGCACAGATTATGGATACGGTTATTTACGGTTTGTCAAATGTACTGAAAAATGCACCTCACGCAGTTTCCGCACAGGTAATGCTTGTGGTACAGACACTGATTAACTTCTTTATTCCATCTGCAACAGGCCAGGCTTCTGCAACCATGCCGATCATGGCACAGCTTGCGGATATCATTGGAGTAAGCAGACAGACAGCAGTCCTTGCTTTTCAGTTTGGCGATGGACTTTCCAATATTTTCTGGCCAACAGCTGACATCGTTATTATCTGCGGTCTGGGTGGAATTTCTTTACAGAAATGGTATAAGTGGTTCACACCACTGTTTTTGATATTGTTTGCAACACAGGCAATTCTTTTGGGAATTGCAACGGGAATTGGCTTCTAGTAAAAAGAAAGTCTTGAGTAACTGCCTATGGAAAGAAAAGGAAACCTTATCAAACTTACAGATTTATCTTCAGATTTTATAATTGAGCTGAGATATGCCACGCCGGATAATTTTACTGGTATGCAGGTGTATCAGTCAGCAGATTGCTGGTTGGACGAGCATACCGCACAGATTCTGATAAAGGCTAAAGAAATTTTTAAAAAAGACGGCTATCAGGTAAAAATCTGGGATGCCTATCGTCCGATCCGGGCACAGAAGCGATTCTGGGAGATTATGCCAAACGATGACTTCATTGCCCGGCCGCCGGATATGACAAAGATTAAGAAATTTCGTCCTACCCATATGAATGGAATGTGCGTAGATGTTACGCTGACGGACAAATATGGTAATGAAATCGAAATGCCTTCACCGTTTGACACTATGGATGAACGTGCAGCTCTAAACTATGCCGGTCATTCTGAAATCGGCAGAAGAAATGGAGAATATCTGAAAAAAGTAATGGAATCCGTAGGATTTCAGGCATACAAATGTGAATGGTGGCACTTCTACGATGTGTCCGCAGAACCTGTGCCGTTTTCGGATTATGAGATTTAAAAAATGAGTATGATCATTTAAGCAACTTTTGGTTTGCCAAATAAAAATGACGGAAAATTTGACTATAGCAAAGACAATGGACAAATGACCTGTGCAACTTAATGCAGTTAAAAAAGCAAAATTGTGAGAAATGTTCAATGAACTGTTGCACTTTTTTTGTTATTGTGTGCAGCAAAAGATTTAAAAGCGAAACTGCTGTTTTAAAACATATGATAGAGAAATGAAAAGGAAGAAAATTAATCCTTGTAGGTGCAGATGATGATTCATTCTGGGAAGCCGGAAAATATATCCGCCGTATGGATCAGAGATTAAAAGAACGTCCTCATACCTGTGAATATGAAACTCTGATCTATGAGCACGGCACTCATTTTGTATTACCGGAATCCATGCTGCGTATCGCATTGCCTATAGGCGTTAAATTTGTCCTGAAGTTTGTTTTCAGAGCTGCAAAAGAATACCCGGATGAGTGCGAAAAGGCAAGAAAAGACATTGATAAAAAAGTTTCAGAGGCATTAAAAGAATGGATTCAGTGAAATTAGAAAATTTTAAGGTTGTTTGCGGGTTAGATATTATCGATACATACTATGGAGAGGAAATCAATGGTGACTATATATGAGTATGGAAACCCGGATGCGAATACTGTTTTGATTCAGTTGACTGGTGACCATGAATTATCTGTTCTTGAGAATGAGGTTGAGGAAATCAGAAAACGGAGTTCAATAGATTTCAGATTTATTGCTGCGAAAGTTGATGACTGGAACCATGAGTTGTCCCCATGGAAAACACCTGCGGTGTTTGGAAATGAAGACTTTGGTGATGGTGCGGCCAGGACATTGGAGCAGATTTTGACACTATGTACAGATAAAAGCAAGACATATTATATTGGAGGATACTCCCTTGCTGGTTTATTTTCATTATGGGCAGCATATCAGACAGATATATTTTCTGGTGTTGCAGCAGCTTCGCCATCTGTCTGGTTTCCGGGATTTATTGCCTATATGAAAGAACACGAGATAAACAGTGAGACAGTTTACCTGAGTCTTGGTGACAGAGAAGAAAAAACGAGAAATCCTGTGATGTCACAGGTTGGAAACTGTATCCAAAAAGGATATACTTGGCTCATGAAATGCGGGATAAACTGTACTCTGGAGTGGAACCAGGGAAATCATTTTAGGGAACCAGATATAAGAACTGCGAAAGCATTTGCATGGGTAATGGCAGAAAAATCATAGACCATAGAACTTTTTGCTGATCATAGATAGATTATTGAGAGAATAGTGGTATAATGCTGTTAAATACAGCCAACTATCAATGGCGGTATAAGAGAATATACAGATAATTAATATTGGAGGCTTTATAAAATGGCAGTACATTCAATTGACGCGGAAGACGATCAGTTCGCATATCGTTATGACACACAATTATTAATTGAAAGAAGAGATGAAGATCTGGATGAGGATGAAATCTCAGATTATATTACAGAACATTTTGAGGGAAACAGTCTCATTGCAGCAGGAGATGAAGACCTGGTGAAAATTCATTTCCACACAAATGAACCGTGGAAAATTCTGGAATATTGTAATTCCATCGGAGAAATCTTTGATATCGTAGTCGAAGATATGATCCGCCAGGCAAACGGACAGCAGGGATGATTGCGCATGAATAAGAAAAGATAGAACAGGGAGATATCTTATAAGACTTTAACAGTATAAGAAGTGCATTTTACTGTAGCCTGATATGATAAATGATGTTAAAATAGGAATGATTTTATAGACTCTGTGGTTAAATAAAGAGGAGAAACATCATGACTGAAAAAGAACGCATGGAACAGGGAATCATTTACAATCCAAATGTATCTGAACTTACAGACGAGCAGTCCATATATATGGAAAAATTATGGGAGTTTAATCAGTTACGCCCGTCAGAACAGGACAAGAAACAGAAATATATGAAAGAAGTATTTGCCGAGTGTGGTGAGGACTGTTTCATTGAACTGCCGTTTCGTGCGAATTGGGGTGGAAAGAATCTGCATTTTGGAAATCGTGTATATGCAAACTTTAATCTTACAGTAGTAGATGACGGCGAGATTTTTGTAGGGGATAAAGTAATGTTTGGCCCAAACGTTATCATTGCAACAGCTAATCATCCAATAGAACCATCACTTCGTGAGGATTGCATGCAGTACAATAAACCGGTACATATCGGAGAAAATGTCTGGGTTGGAGCTGGTACGGTGATTGTTCCGGGCGTTACTATCGGAAAGAATTCCGTAATCGGAGCCGGAAGTGTAGTAGTAAAAGACATTCCGGAAAATGTAGTTGCAGTGGGAAATCCATGTCGTGTATTACGTGAGATTGGAGAGCACGACAGAGAATTTTTCTACAGAAATGAAAGAATTGACTGGGAGAATCTGAAATAAAAAATGTCAGATAAAGATAAAAAAACATTAGCCTTGCCAGTGAGAATTGTTATTATATTTCTCATATGTACAGCAGATATTTTGACAGCTGCTTATTTCATATACACATGGAAACAAAATGGTACAGTCATTTCAGTCAGAAATGCCTCGGATAATATCCCTGGGATTTTTTGCCAGAGTCTGGCTGTTTCTATGGTTGCAATCCTGGTGATTTTGATTTTTTTCATTATATTAAGAAAAAAATTTGTATCAGAAATATACCTGAAAATATCAGAAAAAAAGCAGAAGATAACAGTACTTATCCTGACAGTGATTCTTTTGGCTGTAACTGTTTTCTGTCTGATCATAAAAGCAGATAAAATAACAGTGCTGTATAATTTGTTGTATTACACAGTATTTATTGCACTGGAAGAAGAACTTTTGGTGAGAGGCGTATGCGTATATTTATTAAAAGATGAAAACAATTATATCCGTTATTTTGTACCAAACATTCTGTTTGCTGCCATGCACCTGTTCTCCTATGCAAACTGGGGAAAAATTACGCCGGTTTATGTATTTTCATTTATTACTTCACAAATGCTGGGATTAGTATTAACCGGATGTATTTTCCAGTATCTGAAAGAAAAATCAGGAACAATCTGGATTCCGGTGTTGGTTCATGCGATTCTGGATTATATGGTTGTATTAAATTACTGATTACATGCTGATAATAAGTGAAAGATAAAGTATAATCTAGTGCATTGAGGAGAGGCGGACTATAATATGCAGAGAAGATGAGGGTATCTTGAAAATCTGTATTTGCTTGTTGTATAATACGGACTTATAGGAAAAAGACACGTATATATACCGGGGAGAGAAAAAATATGGATAAAATTAAAATCGCGTTTTTTCGATATCGATGGAACTCTGATCGACATGGAACGAAAAGAAATTTCTGAAAAGATGCTGGAAACATTAAAAGATTTACAGAAGAACGGAATTAAAATCTGCATTGCCACAGGTCGTGCGCCAATGGCGATACCGAAATTTGCGGGTGTTGAATTTGATACATTTCTTGCATATAACGGCTCCTACTGCTATGACAAAGACGGTATGATCCTTGATCATTCCATACCAGCAGAAGACGTACAGCGTCTGATTCAAAATGCTACAAAAATGCACAGACCACTTGCACTTTCTACGAAAGATAAAATCGAGGCGAATGGAAGAGATAAAGACCTGGTAGATTATTTTGCAATCGGAAAGCAGATAGTAGTGGTTTCTGATGATTTTGAAACATTTTCCAGAGAAAAAGTATACCAGATTATGATGGGATGCTATAAAGAGCAGTACGCGCAGGCACTGGATGGTGTGAAAGGTGCAGAGATAACAGCGTGGTGGGATCGTGCTGTTGATATCATTCCAGCGGGAGGCAGCAAGGGAGTTGCTGTAGAGAAAGTGCTGGAGCATTATCACATTGACCGCTCAGAAGCCGTAGCATTTGGAGACGGAAATAACGATCTGGAAATGCTGAAAGCAGTTGGTCATGGTATTGCAATGGGAAATGGTTCCGATGAACTGAAAGAAATCGCAGAGGAAGTCTGCGGACATGTGGTAGACGATGGCATTTATTATTACTGCAAAGAACATGGACTGATATAAGAGATTAAAAGGAACTGCCATTGACAGTTCCTTTAGACTATTCAGAGAAAGTATAGCGGATAATATATCCATTAGAGTCTCCTGTTACAATAACAACATCTCCCTGCTGATTTTCAAAAGTATCCATAACCGGGAATCTGCCGTGTTCTTTCACATAAGCTTCCGGGCTTTCTGCTTCTACGTCGATAAATTCGCTCTGCGCATGTCTGGAACCGCCGCAAGGGTTGATGGTTTCTACAAAAACTTCATATTCTTTCAAAAATGTAACCCCCTTTCCATATAGAATTGTTACCTGTATCATATCCGCAGCAAAGGGAAAACTTTTATC